>Ga0247739_10000346_pt1 | contig 16356 bp, 16 predicted proteins | sample UWRJL058202B2_FD_180943 | JGI IMG/M metagenome (GOLD analysis project Ga0247739, IMG submission 180943) | Plant litter microbial communities from Arlington Agricultural Research Station in Wisconsin, United States - UWRJ-L058-202B-2 | ecosystem: Environmental > Terrestrial > Plant litter >...
GTCTCACCCAAAAACAGAAGCAAATGCAGAAGCCAGCAGTAGCCGACCGTGAATGTTAGCGATAATACACTAACAATTAATCGTTATGGAAAAATGCATAAATTTCTTCGGCAATATGCTGGTTTATTCCATTCACTTTCATTAAATCATTAGCACTCGCTTTGCGGATTTCCTGTATGCCACCAAAATGACGCAATAACTCCCGCCTACGCACCGCGCCAATACCAGGAATATCTTCAAGCGTTGACGTTTTACGTTTTTTATCGCGGCGTTGTTTGTGACCAGTTATTGCAAACCTGTGTGCTTCATCGCGGATGTGCTGAATCAAATGCAGTGCAGGTGAATCGTTATTGAGCACAATTTCGGTATCGGTTTGTGAGTTGTACAGTGTTTCAAAACCAGCCTTACGTGTTGAACCTTTAGCAACCCCAATCATAAGTACATCATCAATACCTAGCTCTGCCAATACAGACACTGCTATTGATAATTGGCCTTTGCCGCCATCAATTAACAGAATATCCGGCATTTTTCCCTCGCCCTTTTTAAGGCGAGTGTAACGGCGCTCCAACGCTTGTTGCATTGCGGCATAGTCATCGCCCGGCGTAATGCCTTCAATATTGAAACGGCGATAATCTGATTTAAGTGGACCATTGGTATCAAATACAACGCAAGACGCAACGGTCAACTCGCCACTGCTGTGACTGATATCAAAACATTCCATACGCTGCGGCACTTCATCGAGCCCGAGTGCATCTTGCAAGGCAATAAATCTGTCGAGAGAATTTTGCTTGGTGTTGAGATGCGCAATTAAATTTTGTTCTGCGGCGTTAACAGCCATTTGCAACCACTGGGCGCGATGACTGCGAACACTATGCGAGAAATAGACTTGCCGACCAATTGACTGCTGCAACGCAGATGCCAAAACATCTACATCGTCCAATTCATAGTTGGTAATTATTTCGCGCGGAATATCGCGTCCTGCGCTCGCCAAATAAAATTGCTCCACAAATTGTGTAAGCATATCGGCGGGCGACTCAGCAATTCCTGGTTGCGGAAAAAAACTTCGGCTACCGAGAATTCGCCCGCGCCGTACAAATAAAATATGCACGCACAAAGCATTAGGGCGCGCAACAATCGCGATCACATCAATATCACCATTCCCTTCTTCAATAACCTGTTGCGATTGAATGCTGCGTAGAAAAGTAATTTGGTCGCGAAATTGTGCGGCTTTTTCGAATTGCAAGTCTTTTGCTGACTGATCCATTTGATCAGCCAATTCCGTCATAAGCTCTTGGCTATTTCCTGTTAAAAACATTCGTGTATGGCGCAGATCGTTTGCGTAATCCTCTTTATTAATAAATTCTACACAAGGTGCTGTGCAGCGTTTAATTTGATATTGCAAACAGGGGCGCGAGCGATTATTGAATACGCTATCTTCGCATTGGCGAACACGAAATGTTTTTTGCAAAAATTGCAAACTATCACGCACAGCGCCTGCGTTGGGAAATGGCCCGTAATAATCGCCGGGCTTTTTTTTCGCACCACGATGCAAACTTATACGTGGGTAAGGTTCACTGCTGGATACAAAAATGTAAGGATAAGATTTATCATCGCGCAATGAAATATTGTACGGAGGGCGATTGGATTTAATTAAATTTTGTTCAAGAATTAGAGCTTCGGCTTCACTCGCCGTGATAGTAACTTCTATTCGATGGATGCGAGAAACTAGCGCAGCTGTTTTTACCGTCAGTCCGGTTCTGCGAAAATAGCTAGAGAGACGAGCTTTTAAATTCCTGGCTTTTCCCACGTACAGAATATTGCCATCGACACCAAACATTTGATAAATGCCAGGCTGCTGAGATGCATCTGCTAGAAAGCGAACTGAATCAAAATGAGGAGAGAGAGATTTTTCAGACATGGTTTACTACAGAAATGCGGAAATATGGTATTGCCGCATCTTACCTCAAAAGTTACACAACCGCTTCAGGATCAAGCAAGTTATGTTTAACGGCGAGCAGAGTTAATTCGACATCGCTATTGATATCAAGCTTTTCAAAAATACGGTAACGGTAGCTATTGACTGTCTTTGGGCTTACGCAAAAAGTATTTGCAATGTCATTAACCTTTTGGCCGTTGGCAATCAACATGGCAGTTTGTAATTCACGCTGAGACAGTTTTTCAAAAGGAGTTTCCTGATTGCTGGAACCGGAAAAGTTTTTAAGCGCCAACTGTTGAGCAATGCTGTTACTCATATAAAGATCACCGCGAATTACTTTATCAATCGCACTGGTAATTTCGGAAAATTCGGCGCCTTTGGTTACGTAACCCACTGCGCCAGCTTGCATCAAGCGGGTTGGGTATAGGTCATCGTCACACGCAGTAACCGCAATAATTTTTATGGTAGGATTTACAACCAGTAATTTTTTTGTCGCCTCAAGGCCACCCATTCCAGGCATTTTGACATCCATAAGAACTACGTCGGGCGAAAGCGAGCGCGCCTTGGTAACGGCTTCTTCCCCGCTTTTGGCATCTCCGACCACTTGATAACCTTTAACATCGGCCAACATACGCACGATTCCCATGCGTACCAAGTCGTGATCATCGACAACGAGTATCTTAGTCAAACCAGCCCCCATGCCATTGAGGCAAGTGTTATTTTTACGAATGGACGCTAAGGCGCATTTTTCTGATTTTAATCACCTTTCAGATTTTAATCAAAAGCTCGGCACACTACCACATGTTAATGTCCCTGCGCTTCCTACAAGTGTAGCTTCTTTAGATAACAGTGCCAAACCATTAAATCTTATCATTTTCCCTATACTGTCTCAGGGATAATTTCTTGGCTCCTGCTCCAGCTCTACGCCAAACTTTTGCAGCACTGACACTTTTATGGCGTCGGCCAATTCTAAAACTTTTGCACCGCTTACCTTTTCGGGATTTGTAATTACCAAAGCTTGCTCTGAGTAAACTGCCACACCTCGGTTAGCACCGCGCCATCCAGCGCGATCAATTAACCACCCAGCCGCCAATTTGACGCGCCAAGAATCTACTGAATAAAAAATAATATCTGGAAAAGTCTGCTGAATATTTTTAAGTTGTTCGACGGGAATTATTGGATTTTTAAAAAAGCTGCCCACATTAGGTATATATTTTGGATCAGGTAGTTTGCTGCGGCGAATGTCACATATAACACCACTCACTATTTCAGGGGTTATTTCCTCAGGAGGATAGCCAGCCAAAGCTTTTTGCAATGCAGGATACTGAAGCTTAAGTGAAGGATTTTTAGTTAATTTAAACGTTACAGAGGTAATAATAAATTGATCTTTTAAATCATTTTTAAAAATACTGTCGCGGTAGTCAAACTTACAAGCATCATGAGTGAATGTAATCGTGAGGCCTGTTTTAATCTCTAATGCGCTAAGCTCAGCAAAAACATCTTTTAGTTCAACACCGTAGGCACCAATATTTTGGATTGGCGCTGCACCCACGCTGCCGGGAATTAACGATAAATTTTCTAGTCCCCAATATTGCTGACCAAGACAATAGTCAACAAAATCACTCCAATTTTCACCCGCTGCAGCTTTTACATAAAAAAAATGTTCGTCTTCGCGCACTAACTCTTTACCCAAGAACTGCACGTGAATTACCAGCCCGGGGAAATTATCATGCAAAACTATATTACTTCCCCCACCTAAAATCAGCAGAGGTAATACTGTGTCTCTCGCAAACTCAATCGCACTAATGAGTTCTTCATTATTTTTTACAGATACAAAAAATTCAGCGTTCACAGGCGATGCAAGAGTGTTGTAATTTTGTAAATTAAAATGCGGTAGATATAAAGGCACAAAAAAGTCCAACTAGGAAAAAAGGTGAAAGCAGATATTAGGCTCTCTGTTTTTGAATAGACGAAAGTAAACCAGCGGCAGCGTCTTCAATTAGATCTAACACTAACTCAAATCCGTCATCACCACCGTGATACGGGTCCGGTACGTGACGATGATGTTTGTGAGATCCGAATTCCAAAAATAAACCGAGATGTCCTTTGTAATCAGCTGGTTTGATTTTTTCTAAATCCGAAAGATTAGCGTCGTCCATGGCGAGAATGTAATCGAACTCATGAAAATCTTCTGATCGCACCGCACGAGCACGAAGCACTGATAAATCTACATTGCGCTTTTTCGCTGCCGCAATCGTGCGTGAGTCAGGCGCTCGACCCTGGTGCCAATTTGCAGTGCCCGCAGAGTCGATATGAATATGTTTACTGAGGGAAGCATTATTTACTACGTGTCGAAATACGCCCTCTGCCGTCGGCGAGCGGCAAATATTTCCAAGGCAAACGAATAATACTTTTACTCTCATGCCTGCCGCCCTTCTAACAATAATTTTACGCGTTGCAAATCCTCTTCAGTATCCACACCACCCGGCACAGCAACAACTGCTTCTGCAATATGAATTACTTCGCCGTTCCACATCACGCGCAATTGCTCTAATGATTCAATTTTTTCAAGCGGTGCAGGTGCCCAGGTAACAAATTTATGCAGCAACCCAACGCGATAGGCATAAATACCTATATGACGTTGTGCGATAAAATTTTCCGGCAAATCAATAGCATCTTTATTCGCAAGATGATCTCTTGGCCAAGGAATGGGAGCGCGAGAAAAATATAAAGCGCGACCGTTTGCATCGGCCACCACCTTAACAATATTAGGATTGCGAAAATCAGCCAAGCTATGAATAGGCTCGCTCAAAGTCGCCATGCTTGCAGACTGCATTTTTGCTAGATTTTTCGCAACCTGATTAATAACCTTGGCAGGAATCAATGGCTCATCACCTTGAACATTGACGACAATTTCATCGTCTTTTAGACCAATACTTTTTACAACTTCATGTAAACGATCAGTTCCAGAAGTATGATTAACAGAGGTCATGCATACTTCAGCACCAAAACTTTTAGCGACTTTTTCGATTCGAACATCATCTGTCGCAATAATAACTTTACTTGCCAAACTCTCACAGGCGCGTTCGTAAACATGCTGAATCATAGGTTTACCTGCAATTTCTTTCAAAGGCTTTGCAGGTAAACGCGTGGACGCGTAGCGTGCGGGGATCACAACAGTAAAATTCATTTTTAAACCTTCTGACTTTATATCTTGAGTTCTATTTTTATATCTTAGTCGCATCGAGCTTACGCTGAAAATCGATCCAAAAATGTTCGTTTAACTGTGCACTTACAATTAAAGAATACCATTCTGCTTTCGCAAACTCAGAGCATTTCACTGCATCTTTCTCAGTCATCAAAACAGTATCTTGATGATAAACTTCAAAGTCGGTCACCGAAAATTTGTAGTGATCGGGGAAATAATGCGCGTAATAATTTACGGAAAGATCATCTAATGTTTTAAAAAAACGTTCAGGATTTCCGATGCCCGCCACCGCATGCACAGGCGATTTAAAAACTGTATCCGAGAGTGATAATTCTTGTGCAGATGAAATTTTTTTCCATACCAGCGGTTGAATCTTCATCGCATGCACATGATGAAAACCGGATAAGGAGGCTTTTTGTGAAGGGTTATTGATAACGATTAAATCAACCGATTTCAAACGTGACCGAGGTTCGCGCAAAGGGCCGACAGGCAAAAGTTTTTGGTTGCCAAATAAACGTTGCCCATCTACCACGGCAATCTCCATTGCTCGCCCCAACTTATAATGTTGCAAACCATCATCACTCAGAATATGCGTACAACCTTCACCAACAAGTTTTAATGCTGCGGCAACTCGATCCAGCGCAACACAGACTGCGCATTGAGTCGCTCGGTAAATTAATAAGGGCTCGTCACCTGATTCGCTCGCGAGGGTTTCACAATTTAACAAATAAGGATAGCGCGGGGCCTTGCCGCCATAACCACGGCTAACCACACCGGGTTTATGCCCTTGAGCTTGCAGGTATTTAACCAACTCAATAAGTAAGGGGGTTTTTCCAGTTCCACCTACGGAAATATTGCCAACGATAATGACGGGTACCGATATTTTTTTTTGGAAAAAACGAATTAGCAAAAACTTTCGAATAGAACTGATGGCTGCAAATAGCCAACTCAACGGAAGCAGCCAGTAAATCCAGGATGATTTACCGTACCATGCACGCAACCAAATATTTTGAGATTTTTTCACGCGATACTCATTAGAACAATATCATTAGAACAATACTCACTAGGTGCAACGCTGATGTAAAATTATTTTTTGTTTTTTACAACAGCGTCAGGTTGACGAGAGGTAATACTTAATTTTACGAAGCCCAACTGACCCGCAACATCCATTGCAGTAACTACATATTGATGCGGTGTTTTGGCATCTGCAGTTAGCAGCAGTGGTAAATCTGTTTTACCTTCAGAGACTTTCAATATTGCGGATTTTAATGTATCAATTTCGTTATTAACAAGACTACGGCCATTCACTGAGAAAGTACCCTGTTCGTTAATTACTATTTCAATTTGTTGATGTTCTTCTGTAGATGGCGCGCCGGTCGCCTCAGGCAACTCAACACCCAAATGCGATTCTTTGGTGAAGGTGCTCGACAGCATAAAAAAAATCAGTAAAAAAAACATCACATCAATTAGTGATATTAAATTCATTGGTTCCAAATCGCGTGATTGCCGACGAAATTTCATGAGTTACACCAGCTTAACGTCAACACTACGATCGGTATGCAGCGCGTCAACCAACTTAACCGATTCCTCTTCCATAATCACAACGAGACTATCTACACGACGTAAAAAATAGCGGTGCAATATTGTCGCAGGAATCGCAACAATTAAACCACCGGCGGTAGCAATTAGCGCAACGGCAATACCGCCTGCAAGTACACTTGCATTTCCAGAACCTTTTAGCATGATCGCATTAAAAGTTTCGATCATACCGAACACGCTACCTAGGAGGCCTAACAATGGTGCTACGTTAGCGATGATGCCCAAGGCACCTATGTAACGTTCAAGATCATGAATGACCTGATTGGCCGCATCTTGAATAGAATCTTTCATGACATCGCGGCCGTGGCGAGAATTACTTAAACCAGCAGCAAGAATTTTACCGAGCGGTGAGGACTGTTTTAATTCGCGCAATTTAGCCGCATCAACCTGATTGCTTTTAATCCAACTCCATACTTGTGCAAGCAAGGTGCGAGGTGCAACCTTGTTGGGATTTAGCGTCCAGTAGCGTTCAACGCTAATGCCAATAACCGCGATGGAACATAGGATGATTGGAATCATCATTACACCGCCAGACACGATAATTTCGAACACCAGATAGCTCCTCAAGTGAAATCGTACTTATTATTTGGGTACTTATTAGCCAATTAAAAACTCGCCTAAACTGCGGCGTACCTTACCACAAGGAGTATGGAAAACCATGCCAGACGTCAATTTTTACAGATTAGAATCCAGATTTTAACGCCGTAACATTTATAGCTCATTCGAACCAATAACGTTGTGCAGATTGTCGGTATTGCTGAAGTTTTTGCGAGTCATTATCCCATACAAATTCCAGTGCACCATTGAGCGCAGTGTCGAGCGCGATAGAATCTATATTTTCATACCGCGCTTGTACGTCTTTGTGAGGGTGCCCATGTTGATTATGAAAACCTGCACTGTAAATTACATAATGCGGATGCGTCTGGGCCACAAAACCTGCAGTTGATGATGTATGACTACCATGATGAGGCGCCAACAAAATGTCCACTACAGGAAGATTCGCTTGTATGAGCAATGTGCGTTCAACATCCTTTTCGATATCCCCCGCTAATAAAATTCTATGCCCCTTGTATTCAATCAGTAATACACAAGAATGATTGTTCGCTTTTTCGCTGCCCGTGATCGGCCAGGTTAAAAAACTAAAATTAACACCGTCCCACTGCCACGGCGATTGCTCATGGCAATTTAATATCTTTGACGTATTTTCTTGTGGTCGGTATTTATCGGGCTCGCCCAGCAAAAGCTTTTTCACTTTTGTTGCAGCTAACACACCTGCCAAGCCACCGGAATGATCCTGATCATTATGGCTCACTACGACCGCGTCCAACGTTTGCAATCCCTGACTTTGAAGATACGGAACTATAATTCCGCTGCCTGCATCGAAGTTTTCGGTATAAAGCGGTCCAGTATCGTAGAGCAATTGATGATTCGGAGTTCGAATTAAAACAGCAGTACCCTGCCCCACGTCGAATACCAGTATTTGTAAATTGGGTAATTGATTTAATGGGATAATTAAAGAGAACACCAATCCAGCGAAGCCAATGGATTTAGATCCTAAACCTCGCGGCAATAAAATCAAAACTACTGCAGGAACGGCTAAAAATAATGCGCTTGAATTTATATTTACCAAAGGATTAAATTTTCCGTCACCTAACACCAATAAATAATTTAACCATTGGTGGACAAGAGTCATGCCCCATTCTGCACAATGTAAAAAGAAAACATCTGTGTTGAATGACAAAGAACTTAACAAAAAATGACTGACTGTTGATAAAATTAAACAAGGCACAACAAAAAAAGTAATAACCGGAATTGCTAAAAAATTAGCAAGGGGCGCGAGTAAAGCAGATGTATGAACCAACAGACCCAATGGAATTAGCAGTCCTATGAACATTACCCATTGCGATTTAATAAAAATACCGATGTGTTTGATATGCACGCTCTTTACGGATGATTCACTCGCTAAAGACAGCCGACCAGAAAAGCAGAATATCAACATGGCTACTGCGCCAAACGAAAGCCAAAAGCCTATATCATAGGAAGCTAAGGGATCATAAATCAGTACTAATACTAGTGCGACTAACAATGTATCTCGCGCTCGAAAAGTTCGTCGCCATAAAAGTGCGAGTTGTACAACGGCAAGCATAATTAACGTGCGTATGGTTGGTATATTAAAGCCAGCAATGAGACTATAAAATCCGGTGAACAAAACGGAGCAAATATAACCACAAACCAGTGACGGATATTTATGCCAAAAAATTTGAACACATTTACCCATTAAATTTCCAATAAAAAATCCAACAATTGCGAAAAACCCCAAATGCAATCCTGAGATAGCAATTAAATGATTTGTGCCAGTTTTAATCATTTCAGCCCACTGATTCTTATCAACGAGTGAAGTATCACCAACTAGCAAAGCCACCAGAATACTTTTCTGAGGACTTTGACTTGTGCTAATTAGCCATTGCTGTAATTGATAGCGAAGTACATCCAAGGAAAAAGATGGTTGGCGCTGTAACAAATGATTATCACCTTCGCGAATATATCCTGTTGCACCTACACCTTTACGTAATAGTGAAGCTTGGTAGTCAAAACCACCAGGGTTAACAAATCCACGCGGCCGCTTCAATTTAACAATTAACTGCCATTGCTCGCCGGTTTTTACTCGTAGATCGCCATAACTACTAATATTTATTTTGCGAGGAAAATGCGGAAAGGCATTAGAATCGTAAACCCAATGCGCTCGTTTAATGTTCAATGTAAAAAGCTGACGGCGATTATTTTCCTGAGGTAAATCGACAATTGTGCCTTCAACCACTAAATCTTTTTCAGCAAGTTCTCGTGGTATTTGCTGATTCAGCAATTGATGACCATAAATTACGCCGTAGATTATTCCAGCGATAAAAGCCAACAACCAAAATAGAGAGGATAATTTTTTATGAAAAATAAAAAGTGTCGTCGCGATAAGAACAGCAGACAATAAAAACGTAATCAAGAGGATGAGGAAAACTGAAGGTAGTGTCGGCAGATAACCGACCAGCATAATCCCTATTGAAAAGCATAAAAGCCGAAGTGTCATAACGTCCCTGTTTAAATAATGTTAAGTCAAACAAACACCCGTACCGCCTAAACCACAATATCCATTTGGGTTTTTAGCTAGGTACTGTTGATGATAATCTTCGGCATAATAAAATTCGCTTGCCGGCAATATCTCAGTAGTAATTGCATCGTGACCAGCCTGCGTTAAAGCGAGCTGATATTGATTCCTGGTTTTTTCTGCGAGAATTTGTTGCTCCGCAGAAAAAGTATAAATTCCCGAACGATATTGGGTACCACGATCGTTGCCCTGACGCATACCTTGCGTAGGATTGTGTGATTCCCAAAATACCTGCAGCAATTTTTCAAGCGAAGTTTTTGCTGGGTCAAAGACTACCAGCACAACTTCGTTATGCCCCGTTAAACCGGAGCATACTTCTTCATAAGTTGGATTTGGCGTGATACCTGCGGCATAGCCAACTGCCGTAGTGAATACACCGGGCTGCTGCCAAAAACGACGCTCCGCACCCCAAAAACAACCGATACCAATAATAATTTTTTCAAACCCTTCAGGAAAAGGTTCCTTTAATACTGATCCCAATACCAAATGCTTATTTGTAACTGGCATTTGTGTTGCGCGCCCTTGCAAAGCTTTTTCAGGTGAAGGAATAGTTAATTTTTGTTGCGAAAAAAGCATCTTGGTTACCTACTTATCCATCGATTTCATTATCACTGGATTCTATCAATAACAGAAATTTTATAGGAACAGAGGATTGATATTAAAACCAACGGTTCAATTGGGATTTTTCCCAAACACTGAGCAAAGCACGCTCAACAGCAACTTGCGCGGCAATGCCTAACTTTTCCGGTAATGATTTTTTCACAGTGAATTCAATTTCGAAAATGTCTGCACTCTCAGCTTGGTCTAACAAATACTCATCGCTTGTTTGTAAAAGATCGATAAGATTTACATCTTTAGCACGTCGGCCAAACCACACTTCACCAGTCGCAACCGCAGCAATATCAACTTGTGGGCGATGCTCAGTGACGAACTCTTTAAAAAGGACGTGTGTATCTTCCAGGTCTTCAACAAATTTTTCACGACCTTTTGTGGTGTTTTCACCAAACATCGTAACCGTACGTTTGAACTCTCCGGCGGTAAACATTTCGTAATCTATATCGTTTTTCTTCAGTAGACGATGGAAATTTGGCAACTGCGCAACAACACCGATAGATCCTAAAATAGCAAAAGGCGCCGCAACAATTTTATTAGCAACACATGCCATCATATAGCCACCTGACGCAGCGACTTTATCGACACACACTGTTAGCGGAATTTCTTTACTGGTAATACGCGCTAACTGACTCGATGCCAACCCATAGCTATGCACCATGCCTCCACCACTTTCAACTTTCACCACCACTTCATCAGCCGGTGTCGCGAGCGTCAGTATTGCGGTAATAGATTCACGTAAACTTTCGTTCGCAGAAGCTTTTATATCACCATGGAAATCAATTACAAAAACACGTTTTTTGTGCTCTTCTTTAATCGCTTCGATATCCGTTTTAGTTTTTACTTTAGCGAGTTTCTTGTGCTCTGCCTTTTCAGCTTTAACACGTTTCTTTTCATCTTTTTCTAAAACTTTCAATTGATCTTCATCTAACACTGAATGCTGTAAAGCTTCCCGCATTGATTTAAATTTTTCATTAAGCTTACTGACGTGAATCTGGCCTTTTTCTGATTTCTTACCACGTCCACCTGCAGATAAAATTAAACTTACAACAATAAAAACTGCTACAACAAAGGTCAGTGTTTTAGCGAAAAAAAGACCATAATTTGTTAAAAATTCCAACGCACTACTCCAACTCAAAAATTAACTAACTATTTCCATTCTTCTATGGCTTTAGAAGCCACATCATTTAATGGACGAACATTCAAACCTGTATTGGACAAACTAATTTCATAAAGCGCTCCATCTTTCATTGGAAAGTAACGCGCCGTTCCGTAGCTAGCATCCAACACCGGGAAGTATTTAGGGTGATCATGAATAAGCTGCCAAATATCTAGCCCCAGCAGACTTTTAACAATTAGAAAACTAGAGCGCTTTTCGGTAGTTTCTTTATGGATATCATAATAACGACCGCTAAGTCTTTCCAAACGATACGCTGACTTTATATTAAAGCTTGCAAAATACCCTTGCCATTTAATAATACGTGTATCCAATTGCCACTGATCGCCACGCAAACTAAAACGCTCCTGTTTGCCATCAGTACCTGCAACTAACGCATCGAAATATTGATCTTCAATTCTTTCAAAATTAATGGTTATAACAGGTTGGCCTACCGTAATCTGCTTGTAGCTAAACACGTCGTAGGCAATGAGTCCAATAAATAAACCCAACGTTAATAAACACAAACCAAACATCCCTGTTAACCAGCCGATAAACCAACTGTTGAGCCATAATACTTTCAAAGCGCTGTAGGCAATATACGCAGCGATTAAAATTATAACTAATGCGACCAAGGTGTATAACATAAGAGTCCTTATTAGGTGTTAAATAAGTCTTAAATAATTATTATCAAGTCTTGAAATTATGATTATCAGTTTATTAATTTATTCTTGTGTCGTGCTTTTACAAATTCGTTTATTAAGCGTCCTGAAATTGTTGTGACAGGTGGAACTTTTGGTAGTTGATCGTACTTGAACCATTTCGCAGCTTTGATTTCATCTTGATCAATGCGTATATCCCCTTCCGCATAGTCAGCAAAATACCCCAACATTAATTGCCCCGGAAACGGCCAGGGTTGGCTTTCAAGATAACGTATATTGTTAACCCGAATCCCTACTTCCTCCATAACTTCACGGGTAAGAGTTTGCTCAGGGCTTTCACCAATTTCAATAAAACCTGCAAGACAGCTGTATTTTTCTTCTTTTGATCGAGTGTGCCAAGCTAACAAACATTCGTCATCACGAGTCACTAACGTAATAATGCAAGGCGATAAACGCGGATAGAAATCGAGTTCGCAAACAACACAACGTTTAGCTAAGTCATTCAAGTGTTGCGTTGTTGGCCCACCGCAGCGACCGCAAAACTGATGGTCAAAATGCCAGCGTAAAACTTGTAATGCACGACCGGCAGTTTGAAATTCTGACTCAGACAAATCACCTAAAAAATTTCGTAAACCTAACCACTGAAAACCGGGTAATTTTTGCGGATGGATTGAAACCACTTTTACGTCATAACCGTCGTGATGCTTAAATGAAAATGTCAATTCAGAATCAATTGAAAAATCCGCAAGTTCAGACTCCGCAATCAAAGCTATAGCGCCTTCCGATGTGCATAAAAACTTTTCTTCGGCGACTACATAACACTGAATAATTTTTTGCACTGAACCCGCACCTTAAATCTTGTAACCTAAAGCTTCTAAACTTTCTTCAGCAATGCGCAATACATCTGTGTCTGCGTTCTTATCGACTTTTACGTTATCTAAATAGTATTCAAGACTAATAATTGCATCGGCAAACGTATCCATCATATGTTGAATAGCTGCTTGTTGTTCGTCTTCCATTAATGATTCGTCGATGAATTTTATGCAACCTGCAATAACTTTTGCCGCACGTGATAATCCCAACACAAACATACCACCACGCACGCTGTCGAGCGTTGCAGAAATATTGGAAATATGTGCTTTATCGTAATTGGATTCTGAAAACGCGCTTAACGCACGCTTGACCATTGCAAGTCCGCTTTCAATTTCATCGATTACTAATTTTTCAGCTTCGGCGAGCTGATTATTAGCCATGACATCATCGCGAGATAACGCGTTAATTTTCGCCAACTTTTCATCTGAGAGATTAGTTTTACCTAAGCCTGCGATAGTGCTTTCAACATACAATAAAGTATCTGCAACACCTAATAAATCTGCAGGGCTGACGGCTGCACCACTGGCCTGCCAATGATGTATTTTTTCGATTTCTTGTTTGAGACTATTGCTTGGCGATACCAGACCTACGATCGCTAAAATATCCGCAATCTTTTTCAATGTTTCCAATAACTCAGGAGATTCAGCAAGCAACTCCGCACCGCTCTGAGCAGCGCGTTCAAGAATATTTTTGGTGCTGTGTAATTCATCTGTTAACACTGCTGCCATAGAGTTAATGGTGTTAACACTTGGGCCTTTCAAAAACTCCATTTCGCGAGCCAGCTCGGCATCGCTGTAAGACACGGCGCGAAGGTTGTACGCTTTAGTAACTGCCTTGGATTTTTCTGAGGATGATTTTGAAAGCGCTAATAGATACAACAACTCTTTTGTTATAGCGGTGTCGGCCTCGCGATTAAAAACTGCGCTGCCTTCAAATTGAAGACGTTTGATCTCACGATCCAGGTTACTAAAAAGCATTTTACGACTTTTAGTAATGCGTAAATTTTCTTCACTAATAGCCGTTAAGGTCGCATTAGCTAACCACCACAAATTACTAAGCGCACCTACACCACACACTGTCTCCAATCGCTCAAGGGCGCGACACATAATTCCAAAGGATGGCTTTATCTGCGTACCTTGCAAAATTTTCAATAACCCAGCTTGATACATATGGCGCAAACGGCGCACCAGAGTTGAAATATCTTCTTGTACCGGTGGAAGTTGTTTAGACGATTCGCGTGATATTTTTGGCGGATCATACGGAAAGTAAAAACTTTCAGGAATAAGTGGAGCTTTGCGCGCTTGCCGTAATTCATTGATGTGAGGAATTAGCAATAAAGCCATGCTGCGCGACGTTTGCAAACAAAATTCCAGATAGCGCGGCAACATAAAAAATGCTGTTGTCAGCAATTCCAATCGCTTATCGGTAGTCGGGTCTTCACCCAGGGTAATGTCATTAATATGTTCAAGCAATTCTTCAGCTAATAAATCCACGCCTTTCAGTTGGATCAAGCTTAAAGTGCCACGAATTTGTTTAATGCCTTCAATGCAGCTTTGTAAAAGTTCACCGTTAGCTCTGTCGTTTGAAAACTGTTCGAGTCTAATCGCCGACTGCTCAATTGTAGCGAGCAATTCATCGTGTACCATTTTTAAAGAGGCAATATTCAGGGCTTCATTTGCGCTCATGTAGTGGATCCTGCTTGATGTTATTTTTCGACTCTATCTCACTTATTGAGATTTTGCCTGATATTTGTCTGCCGCGATTGGAGAATGCTAAAGGTTTCTCAAAAAGCAGTCTATAACAGGCTAAGTCATTCTGCCGAGGCTAAATCTTTCAACCAAATACAGTTGCCCGCGCTGCTTTTATTGATACTAGCCAACTTTTGCTCATGCAGCTCAAACTCTTCTGCAGAAACTGTTAAAACAGGCAGAGGTTTGCGCGTAGAGGGCAGCCTTATAATCTCATTGCCCGATCCGGCTGAGTCTTTATTGCTGGATTGATTACCACCTAACGACAGCGCCGTTTGGCCACCGGTCATTAGCAGATAAACATCCGCCAAAATTTCAGCATCGAGCAGAGCGCCATGAAGATCGCGCTGGGAGTTATCTACGCCATAACGCTTACAGAGCGCATCAAGATTATTTTTTTGACCGGGATGCTTGGAGCGCGCTAATAGCAACGTATCTATAACGGTGCGCCCACTCTCAGCATTAGCAGGACGCGGATTCAAACGCCCAAACTCAGCATTAATAAAGCCTATATCGAACGCGGCGTTATGAATAATAAGATCGGCACCGCCCACAAAGGCGACAAACTCATCAACAACTTGCGCAAACTTGGGCTTGTCATTGAGCATCTCATTGCTGATGCCATGAACTTGGAAAGCACCCGCATCTACTTCGCGTTCAGGATTTATATATTGATGGTAGTGGCGACCAGTTAGCCGACGATTAAAGAGTTCGACGCAGCCAATCTCTATAATGCGATGGCCTTGCGACACTTCCAAACCCGTTGTTTCGGTATCTAGTACTATTTGGCGCATGTTTTTCTCATGTAGGCAGATTCTTTAAATGCAGATTTACCGTGGTGATCAAATCAACTCTTCTATGCCACGATTGGCAAGGCTGTCAGCGATTTCATTTTCACGATGTCCGGTATGACCGCGCACCCATGTCCAGTTAACTTTATGGCGTTGAGCTTGCTCATCCAAACGCTGCCACAAATCCGCGTTTTTCACCGGTTGTTTGGCTGCAGTTTTCCAACCGTTGCGCTTCCATCCCGCTAACCACTCGGTCACACCTTTAAGGACATATTGAGAGTCAGTAACCAATGATACTTCACAGGGTTCTTTTAGTGCACTTAAGCCTTCAATGACAGCCATCAACTCCATGCGGTTATTAGTCGTATTGGGCTCTCCACCGTAGAGAGACTTTTCGACCTTACCAAAACGTAGCAAGGCGCCCCAACCACCTGGCCCGGGATTACCCTTGCATGCCCCGTCAGTAAATAATTCTATTTTTTTCAAAAGCTTATCTCATTATTATAAAGTAATTACTTCGATTTATATTGCGCCTGCGGTTCTTTTTCACGGCTGGCACGGCCCAGAATTCTGGTGACGCCCCAGCCACGCAAACCTGCATAGCCTTGCCACTG
>Ga0247739_10000347_pt1 | contig 16346 bp, 20 predicted proteins | sample UWRJL058202B2_FD_180943 | JGI IMG/M metagenome (GOLD analysis project Ga0247739, IMG submission 180943) | Plant litter microbial communities from Arlington Agricultural Research Station in Wisconsin, United States - UWRJ-L058-202B-2 | ecosystem: Environmental > Terrestrial > Plant litter >...
CCGGGGACGACGAACCCGGGGCGGCATCCTGCGGCCCGCACCCGGCGAGTGCGAGCGCGGATCCGCCGGCGAGGACGAAACGACGCGGAAATTGGGTCTGATCTGATGTCATGGCGTTGAGCGCCTATATGGGGAGTTACCGCATCCTCCCAAGACATCGTGTCGGAATTCCAATGGCTTCACCCGCTCCCCTCGTGCTCGAGGCCGTTCGCCTGACCTTGCCGTCGACGGCCGGGCCGGTGGAGATCCTGCGCGGCGTCGATCTCACTGTCGCGTCCGGTGAGACGGTCGCCATCATCGGTCCGTCCGGATCGGGCAAATCGTCCCTGATGTCGATCGCGGCGGGGCTCGAGACCCCGACCGGCGGCAAGGCGATCCTGTTCGACACCGACCTCTCCGGCTTGGGGGAAGACGGCCGGGCGCGCCTGCGACGGGGCCAGGCTGCGCTGGTGTTCCAGAGCTTTCACCTCTTGCCGAACATGACGGCCGAGGAGAACGTCGCGGCGCCGCTCGAGCTTGCCCACCGGCCCCATGCGACGACCGAAGCCCGTCTCTGGCTCGATCGTGTCGGCCTCGGCGGCCGCCGCACCCACTATCCGCACCAGTTGTCCGGCGGAGAGCAGCAACGGGTGGCCCTGGCCCGCGCGCTGGCGGTCCGGCCTAGGCTCCTGTTCGCGGACGAACCCACCGGCAACCTCGACGGCGCCAATGGCGCCCTGGTCGCCGACCTGCTGTTCGACCTCGTCCGAGAGACGGGCGCGGCGCTCGTCCTGGTCACACACGACGTCCGTCTCGCCGAACGCGCCGATCGGACCGTACGAATGAAGGACGGTCGCATCGAAACGCCGGGCCTCGCCGCGTGAGCCTCGCTCTTCGTTTCGCGTGGCGTGAACTCCGCTCGGGGATCGCCGGCTTTCGCATCTTCCTCGCCTGTCTCGCACTCGGCGTCGCCGCCATCGCCGCGACCGGGTCGACGGCGGAGGCGTTCCGGCAGGGACTGGCCAGCCAGGCCCGGGAGATCCTCGGGGGCGATCTGGTGGTCAGTATCGACCAGCGCCGGTTCACGCCTGAAGAGCGCGGCTGGCTGAGCGCCCTGGGTCCCCACACCTACTCTGTTCGCGCCAACGGCATGGCCGAAACCGCCTCGGGCGCCCGGCGTCTGGTGGACATGCGCGGCGTGGAGCCTGGCTATCCGCTGGTCGGGAAGGTCGAACTGGCCGGCGCGCCGGATCTGGCGACGGCGCTTCGCGAGCGTGACGGCGCCGTCGTCGAACAGACCCTGCTGGACCGCCTGCACCTCCGCCTCGGTGATCGTTTCACCGTTGGCGGAACGCCCCTGATCGCGCGGGCCGTTCTCGTCTCGGAACCCGACCGCCTCGGCCGCGGCTTCGCCCTGGGACCGCGTATCCTGACGCGGACGGAGACGGTCGCCCGCGCGGGTCTGCTCGAACCGGGCGGTTTGTTCGGGGAGGCGGTGCGGATCGTCCTTCCGGCCGGCTCAGACCCCAAACGCGTCATTCGCCAGCTTCAGGCGGCCTTCCCCCAGGCGACGTTCGAAGCCCGCGACCGCTCCCAGGCGGCGGCCGGTGCGGCCGGGCTGATCGATCAGCTCGACTATTTCCTCGGCTTCATCGGGCTGGCGTCGCTCGTCGCCGGCGGTCTGGGCGTCGGCGGCGCCGTGTCCGCCTATCTGGGGGGTCGCAAACGCTCGATCGCCACGCTCAAGGCCCTGGGCGCAGAGGGGGCGCTGATCCGGAACGTCTATCTGATCCAGATCGGCGTCCTGGCCCTGCTTGGCGTCGGCATCGGTCTGGCCGTCGGAGCGGTGGCCCCGCTGCTGGTCGGCCTTCTCGCCCGGGATCAGCTGCCCATTCCCGCCTTGTTCGCCGTCTACCCCGCGCCCCTGATCAAGGCCGGCGCCTTCGGACTGCTGGCCGCCGCAGCCTTCTCCCTGGCGCCTCTGGCCCGGGCGCGCTCCACGCCGCCGTCAGCCCTGTTTCGCAGCGAGCTGTCGGGCCGGCTGCCGCTCGGACCCGAGGTCATCGGCGCCGGTCTGGCCGGCGTCGGCCTGGCCACCCTGGCGGTGCTCACCGCCCCGACGAAGGTCGCCGCAGCCGGCCTTATCGGCGGGACGATCGTCGCCTTCGGCTTGCTCTGGGGCCTCGGACTTGCCGCCGCCTGGGCGGCGGGGCGGCTGCGCGCTTTGGCCCGGGGCCCTGTTCGCCTGGGCCTGGCCAATCTGTCGGGGCCGCGTTCGGCGGCGCGCACCGCCTCGCCGGCGATCGGGCTCGGCGTCGCCCTGCTGGCGGTGGTGGTCCTGATCCAGTCGAGTCTTCTGGCGCAGGTGACCCAGGTCGCCCCGAGAACCGCGCCGTCCATGGTCTTCACCGAGATTCCAGGCGAACGCGGCCCGGCCTTCGACGCCGTGATCGACAAGGTCATGGCCCATCCTGCCAAGGACCGGTATCGCCGCGCCCCGCTGATCACGGGCCGTATCACCCGGTTGAACGGCCGTCCCGTCGTCCTGGACGAGATCAGGGACGGCGAGCGCTGGGCCTTCGACAAGGACATCCTGCTGTCCGCCCTCGCCATAGCGCCCGACGACGCCAACATCGTCCAGGGCCGCTGGTGGGGCGCCGCAGATGGTGGTCCGCCGCAGGTCGCCATGGCGGTCGATGTGGCGCGCGCGGCCGGGTTGAAGGTTGGCGACACAATCACGCTCCAGGTCCTGGGTCGTGAGCTCGACGCCCGCATCGCGGTGCTGCGCAATGTCGAGGTCGGGGGTTTCGGCTCCAACTTCGCCCTGATCCTCGACACCCGGGCGATCGAGGGCGCAAATCCGCGCAGCGTCGCCATCGCCCGTGCGACTCCGGCGGAGGAACAGGCCCTGACCCGCGCGCTGGGCGAGGACTTCCGGGAGGTCAATGTCATCAGCGTGCGCGAGCAGCTGGAGGCGGCGGCGACCCTGTTCGATCGTCTGGCCCTGGCCATCCGGGGGGCGGCGGCGGTGGCGGGTCTGGCCGGCCTGCTGGTCCTCGTCGGCGCCATCGCCGCCGGCGTCAGCGAGCGGGCGCGCGAGGCCGCCATCCTCAAGGTCCTCGGCGGATCGCACCGCCAGATCCTGACCGCCTATCTGATCGAATACGGTCTCGTGGGCGCCATCGCCGGAGCCGCAGGCGTTGCGCTGGGCGCCGCCGGGGCCTGGCCGGTCGTGACCCTGGTGTTCAAGGCGGCATGGAGCGTCGACTGGGGCGGGGTGGTCCTGCTGCTGTCGGGCGCCACAGGCTTCGCGGCCCTGGGGGGCGGCGTCGCGGCGCTGCACGCCCTCTCTCGTCGCCCCGCGCCCGTGCTGCGAAACCCGTGAGCGGGACCTCGCCCTGCGAGAGGCGCCCGGTGACGGCGGACGAAGGGATCGCGCAGGCGCGCGTGGCTGCGATGACGCTCATCGCCGCGCGTGAGGCCGACGCCACCGTCTGCCCGAGCGAGGTGGCCCGGGCCATGGCCGCCAGCCGGGGCGACCCCGCCGCATGGCGCGACGTCATGCCGGTGGTCCACGCCGTTGTCGATCAGATGCTCGGCGAGGACCTCATCCGGCTGAGCTGGAAGGGCAGAACTCTTGATCGCCGCGCCGGCCCGTACCGCATCCGCAGAGGGCCGGCCGGTCAGGCGGACAGGGGCTTGAAGACGCCGCCAGCCTGAACGGGGGATCGACCGGGTCGCTGCTGAAGGTCTGACCTTCGCCGTCGTCCAGGGTCAGGCCTGGCCGATAGCGTCGCGCGCCAGACGGGCGGTCTGGATCAGCTCCCGTCCGATCGTTTCCGCATGGTCCGGCGTCATCAGCAGCTGCGTCACGGACAGATCGTTGACGGTCTCGGAATGCTCAAGCTGCAAGGCCACGGCGCCGTCGGGTCCGATGGCGGTCACCACGCCCCTGAGGATCGAGACGTCGAGGTCGCCGTTCGGGCGGGTCTTCCAGACGGTGTCGTCGGTCATGAAATGGCCACGTGATCGACGATCTGAAGCAGGCCGTCCGGAAGCGGCCGCTGCAGGGACCTTGCCTCGTCCCATCCCGCGCGCATCCAGACGTCCCGCTCTTCTTCGGTGGTCAGGATCACCGGCATGGCCTTGCGATGATAGGTCTTCACAGGTTCCGCCGACTCGGTGGTCAGAAAGCCGAAGGCGTCGAACTCCTCCCATCCGGTGCTGATCTTTCGCACGCCGGCGTGGGCCGTCCAGATACCCGCAAAGAACGCCAGCGGCTCATCTTGACCCAGGGCGAACCAGATCGGCTTGCGGGTGCCCTGATGGTCCTGATCCGGCTCGCTGAAGGCGGTGAAGGGAACAAGGCAGCGGTTCGGCCAGCCGAGCCAGGGCCGCCAGTGGGCGTTGACGCCGCCGGAGGCGTTGGCCGTGTTGCGCACATTGGTGACGCCCTTGTCGGGCTCCATCTTCAGCAGGGTGTCGAAGTCGAACTCGGTCCCCTTTCCGCGCAACCGGGCAGCCCTCTTGGCGGCGGCCTCGAACAGGACGCGCTTCGACGTCGGCATGCCCCAGCGCGCCAGTGTCAGAACGCGTTCGCCCGCCTCGTTCAGCCGCACGATCGGCGCCGAGTAGTCGGGATAGATGTCGCGGGGCTCCAGATTACCGACCGTGCCGGACATCGCCCGGGCCATGTCCAGGATCGAGGCCGGGCCCTTCCGGATGGAGTAGAGGTTGCACATTAGTCGGCAACCCTGACCGGTTCCCCCTTCGGTAGGCCACCGACCAAGGTTCGAACCACGGCTTCTAGATCCTGCGCCGCGACATCATCGATCCGCACAGGATAACGCGCGGGTCCGACTGAGTAGTAGACTTGCTCCTCGAAAGCATAATCCACGATGAAGGGGCTTTGCGCTGACGCGAGGCCAGGAAAGGCCTTTCCATAGATTGCAGCCGCTGAGCGCGCTGCCTCATCGGTGGGCCCGTCGGCCAACGCGACCAGCTCACTCGCAATATCGCGAACTCTCGCCAGCCAGGTCTGGCCGAACCCATGGGGGGCCAAAGCTGCTCGTATAACGGCGCTTTGGTCCATCTCAGTCTGAGATTGCCGCACCTTGTCCGCCTCGTTTTGCGCTTGGTGGTAGGCTTGGTGGGCCGTCCGGGCACGGATGAGGTTGGCGATGACAGCCTCGACGCGTGAGCGGGCCTCGGCGGAGATCGCAGATTCTTCCAGTCCGACGGTCAAGGCTTCAATGGGGGTGATGGTCATCATCGGAACCTGACACGGTGTTCGCCGATTGTGGAGTCGGAGCGTCACGGACGCCGCTCCTGGTTTCTGGGGAGAAGCCGGGCCCGCCGCCGCTGCAACGGCGGCGGGCCTTTCGGTATTCGGGGGGTGGGCTAGGATGCGGCATGGCCGATTTTTCCCGCATCACCGTCGACCCGGGCCAGAAACAGGGTCAACCCTGTATTCGGGGGATGGGGATCACCGTCCGCGATGTCCTCGACCTGGTGGGCGGGGGTGGCGGCTGGGAGGACATCCTGACGGATTACCCTTACCTTGAGCAGGGGGACATCGAAGCCGCCGTCGCCTATGCCGCCGCCCATCTGCCCAATCTGGTCTTGGCGACGACGCCGCTACAAATCACCCGCAGACTGCTCAATGTCGGCGACATCGTCGCGTGGGCCGATCGCGTCGGGTTCTCACCCCTCCGTCCGCTTCACGAGCTTCATGTCACCCCCGTGTACAGCCGCCATCCCATCGATCTGGCGGATCTGACGATGGCGCCCAGTGAGCTGCGCATTCCGGCGTCCCGGGATCGCCGCCTCGAAGCCTTTCGGGACAGGGCGGTCGTGTTGACGTTCGAATCCGGTGAGCTGGAGAATCGCGCGCGACAGGCGTGGAAATCCTCGGGATGGAAAACCGGGTTTCCCGGCCAGGCTCACGTCACCCTGGCCTACGGCGATCATCCTGCCGTGCTGGACCTGGAGCCCTATTTCGGCGAGTTGGCGTTCGGGCCGGAGGTGCTGAAGGCGCTCCCGCCTCTGGAGGGCGGCGGCTGATCCCTGTCTGACGCGGCGCCGGTGTTCGCCAAACGCCCGGCGTCTTCCTCCCCGGCATGGTGCTCGACACGCCCGGACTCCACTTCCTCCCGTGCGAAACTTCTTCCTGACCGTGTTCAAGCAGTTGATCGGGCGGCCCGCCCTGGCCCCCGGCCACCAGCCCCGTCGCCATGCCTTCGCCTGCGGCTGGCCCGCTTCGCGTTGCCGGCCGGGGCGCAGGAGGATCCGGTTGAGGGGTCCTGGTCTTGTCGTCGGACATCGGGTTCTCCCATCTGACTGTCGCAGGCCTAAACCGGACCGCGCCGCCGGCGGGTCCTGTGTGGCGTCCGGAACACCCTTGCGCAGGACCGGCCCCGCTTTCACGGATCGACGTCCGACGCTGACGTGGCGTGGTCGGAACTTCCGTCCAGAGTGGTGATTGAGCAGCAGGCTTCAGTGAACAGGATCAGGCAATGGGCAAGACGCCGACCGGACGGCTCAAGGTCTTCCAGGCCCCGTTCGGGTTTTACGACACGATCGTCGCTGTCCCGAGCCGGGCCGCCGCCCTTCGCGCCTGGGAAACCCGCCAGGACCTCTTCGCCTATGGCCAGGCTCATGAGATCGACGACCCCGTCGCCGTCGCGGCCGCCGTCGCCCAGCCCGGGGTCGTTCTGAAGCGGGCCGTCGGCTCGACCGAACCCTTCGCGGTCGAGGCCACGAGCCTGCCGGAGGTGCCCGAAGCGCCCAGACGGCCAGCTCTCAAGGCCGCGCCGAAGGCGGAGGCGCCGCCGAAGACCAAGGCGCCACCGGCCGATCGCACCGCCCTCAACGCTGCGGAGGCCTCGCTCGGCGAGGTCGATACGGCGCGCAAGGCGGAGGAGGCGGCGTTTCGTGAGCAACAGGAGGCGCTGGACGCCGCCCGATCGGCCGCCCAGGCCGGCTATGTGGCGCGCCGCAAGGCGGCGACCGCCGCCGTCGTCGAGGCCCGCAACGCCTACCGCAAGGCAGGCGGGACCGACTAGGCGGTCTTCTTTGCCCGCGCCTTCGGCGCCGCCTTGGCGGCAGGCCGAGCCTTCGCCGGCGCCCTGGCCGGGGATTTGGTCTTGCTCTTGGCGGTGGACGCGGCCTTGCCGCCCAGACTGGCCCGCAAAGCCGACATCAGGTCGATGACGTTGGTGTCGTCGGGTTCGGCGACCTTCGCCGGCTTGTGCCCCTTCTTCTTGTCCTCGATCAGAGCCTTCAACGCCTCTTCGTAGCGGTCGACAAACTGGCTGGGATCGAACGGACCCTCCTGCTGCTCGATGATCCGCTCTGCGATCGCAATCATGTCGGGATCGGGATCGGCCCCGCTGATGCCGGCGAAGATGTCGTCAGGCTTTCTGACCTCGGCGTCTGTCCGGATCGTATAGGCGAGGATGCCCTTGCCCCGGGGCTCCAGCGCCAGGATCCGTTCGCGCGTCGAGATGACGACTCGGGCCAGGGCGATCTGACCGGACTTCTCCATAGCCGTGCGGATGACGCCGAAGGCCTCCTGGGCCATCTTGCCTTCGGGGGCGAGGTAGTAGGGGTTATCCCAGTAGAGGCGATCGATGTCGTCGCCGGGCACGAACCGCTCGATCTCGATGGTCTTGGTGCTCTCAAGCTTGACCGACCGGATCTCCTCGTCCGTGAGCAGGATGTATTCGCCCTTGGAGACCTCGTATCCCTTGACCAGCTCCGAGCGCTCGATCGGCCCGGTGTCGGGGTCCGTCGTGATCATCTTGATGCGGTTGTTGGTCTTCGGATTGATCAGGTTGAAGTGGACATCCCCGCCCGAGCTCGTCGCGGTCCAGAGCGACACCGGGCAGGTGACGAGCGAGAGCTTCAGATGCCCCTGCCAGCTTGGACGTGACGCCATGACGTTTTCCCAGTGCGCGCTTCTGCGCGGTTCGGGACCTCAACGATTCCTGGAGCGGAATCGTTCTCCTAGCCGCAAGGCGCGGCGTCGCCCGTGTCCAGATCGATGCGGAAACAGTGCTCGTGCCCCGAGGCGACATCGCGGACAATCACGCTGATCTCGGGGTCGTCGGTGACCGTCGGGTGGAAATCCTCGACATAGGCCACGGCGGCCGCCTCGAACGAGCTTTCCTCGACGGTCCGCGCATGATGGGCGTCGATGTGGCGGGCATGGACGCTGAAGCTTCGGTTCACTTGCGAGGTCATGGCGGTCTCCTGGCCTATCCAACGCCTGTCGCGGCAAAAGGATTCATCCGGTCCGGGCCGCGCGCGGGATCAGATGGGGACAGCGTTCGTTAGACCCGCCTGGACGTGCAGGAGCAGAACCGATGGCCCTTTCCAAGCTCTCGACCTATCAGGGCATGCGCGACTTTTCGCAGACGGCGGAGCCCTCGGGGGACGCCGCGCGTGTGAGGCCTTCCGAAGCGCTCCGCTTTGTGATCCAGAAACATGCCGCGAGCCATCTGCATTTCGACCTGCGGCTGGAGTTCGAGGGCACATTCCGGTCGTGGGCAGTGCCCAAAGGCCCTTCGCTGGATCCAAAGGACCGCCGCCTGGCCATGGAGGTCGAGGATCATCCGCTCGACTACGGCGACTTCGAGGGGACCATCCCCAGGGGTCAATACGGCGGCGGCACGGTGATGCTGTGGGACCGTGGTTACTGGGCCCCCGAGAAGGGATTCGAGAAGATCGGCGCGGCCCTCGCCAAGGGCGAGCTGAAGTTCGTCATGGAAGGCGAGCGGATGCACGGCTCCTGGGTTCTGGTCCGGCTCAAGAACGACAAGGTCTCGAAATCCAAGCCGAGCTGGATGCTGATCAAACACCGCGACGCGGGCGCCGTGGACGGCAATGTCACGGGCCCGACCGATAACGATACGTCCATCGCCTCCGGGCGCACCATGACGGAGATCGCCGACGGCAAACGCCGCAAGGTCAAGCCGTTCATGACCGCCGAAGGCCCGGACGCCGGCGCCGTCTGGCAGAGCCACCGTAGCGACGAAACGTCTGCGCCCGAGCCTTCAGCCAAAGCCGCCAGGGCCCCCGCCGCCAAACAAGCCCCGAGATCCAGGGCCAAGGGTCCGACCGTCTCGGCCCTGCCGGCCTTCGTCGAGCCCCAGCTGACCAAGTCCTCGGACAAGCCGCCCCGCGGCGAGACCTGGGCCCACGAGATCAAGTTCGACGGCTACCGGATGCAGCTGCGCACAGTCGGCGGCAAGGCGACGCTTCTGACCCGCAAGGGCCTCGACTGGTCCGCCAAATTTCCCGAGATCGTCGCGTCGGGCTCCAGGCTCGAGGATGGCATCCTTGACGGCGAAGTCGTCGCCCTCGATGCGACCGGCGCCCCGGATTTCGCGGCTCTGCAGGCCGCGATCTCTGAAGGCCGGACGAAGAACCTCGTCTTCTTTGTCTTCGATCTGCTGTTCGAGGGGCTGGAAGACTTGCGGACCCTGCCCCTGTCCGAGCGCAAGGCCCGGCTCAAGGCTGCCATGGCCACGGCCCCCGCCAACCTGCGCTACGTTGACCATTTCGTGACGGCCGGCGACGCGGTCCTGCTGTCGGCCTGCCGCATGGATCTGGAAGGCATCGTCTCCAAGCGTCTGGACGCGGCCTACCAGTCGGGCCGAAGCGACAGCTGGACCAAGTCCAAATGCCGTCAGGGCCATGAGGTCGTCATCGCTGGCTGGACCACGACGGGAGACGCCTTCCGCTCCCTGATCGCGGGCATCCACCGCGACGGCGCCCTTGTTCACGTTGGCCGCATTGGCACCGGCTTCAGCCGCGACACCATCGCCCGTATCATGCCCAGGCTGAAGGCGCTCGAGACACCCGACAACCCCTTCACCGGCAAAGGCGCGCCGAAGAAGGCCGCCGGCGTCCACTGGATCCGCCCCGAGCTCGTCGCCGAGATTGAATACGCGGGCTTCACCGGCGACGGCTCCATCCGCCAGGCCGCCTTCAAGGGCCTGCGCGAAGACAAGCCCGCCGCCGAGGTCGAGGCCGAGGTCCCGGCCGACGCCGCCACGACCGAACTCGCTGACCCTGCCGCTTCCAGGTCCTCTGGCGGCGCGAAGTCCACCGCCACCGTCCAGACCCGCACGGTCAGCCCCAAAGGCTCGGCCGTGGTCGGGGGGATCACCATCTCCCATGCGGACAAGACCCTGTGGCCCGACGCCGGAGACGACCGTCCGGTCACCAAGAAGGCCCTTGCCGAATACTACGAGGCGGTCGGGGACTGGATGCTGCGCCATGTGAAGGGCCGGCCCTGTTCGATGATCCGGATGCCGGACGGGATCGACGGCGATCAGAAATTCTTCCAGCGCCACTCCGGCAAGGGACAGTCGTCCCTGATCAGCGAGGTGACGGTGTGGGGCGACCGCCAGCCCTATCTGCAGTTCGACCGGGTCGAGGCCCTGATCGCGGCTGGCCAGACCGGGGCGTTGGAGCTCCACCCGTGGAACAGCGAACCCTTTGCCCCCGAACAGCCCGGCCGTCTGGTGTTCGACCTCGACCCTGCACCCGATGTCGCCTTCGAGGAGGTCATCCGCAGCGCCAAAGAGGTCCGTGACCGCCTGACCGACCTGGGCCTCGTGAGCTTCTGCAAGACCACCGGCGGCAAGGGCCTGCATGTGGTCACGCCGCTCAAGGCCAGGGGCGTCGACTGGCCCACGGCCAAGGCCTTCGCCCGCGACGTCTGCAAGGCCATGGCCCAGGACGCGCCCGACCGCTTCCTGATCACCATGGCCAAGAAGGACCGCACCGGCCGCATCTTCCTCGACTATTTGCGCAACGACCGCATGGCCACGGCGGTCGCGCCGCTGTCGCCCCGAGGCCGGCCCGGCGCCCCGGTTTCCATGCCCCTGACCTGGTCCCAGGTCAAAAAAGGCCTCGACCCCGCCAGATACACCGTCCGAACCGTCCCCGCCCTGGTCCGCAAACTCACCGCCTGGGACGACTACTGCGATGGTGAACGCCTCCTGGCGCCCGCCATCAAACGTCTCGGGAAGGTCTGAGGCCCGCAGGCTCGGCTGCCCACGGTGATGGCTGTGAAATCCGGTAGCCGGCGATCTGCGTCTTGCCGCGCCGGGGTGGACCCTCCCGGAACTGTTCGCAACCCGATGATTGGAGAGGCGGGCGCGACAACCGGGCTCTGTCGGGCGTCCGACGCAGGAACCGGTTTCCTCATCGAGGATTCGATCCGGGAGGAGGAACGCAGATGACCACCCCAACCCCACCCGTTACCGGCGTCAAACGCCGCGGATTTGCATCGTTGTCGCCCGAGAAACGCACCGAGATCGCCAAACTCGGCGGCCGGTCCGTGCCTGAGGAGAAGCGCAGTTTCGCCCAGAACCGCGACCTGGCCCGCGAGGCCGGTCGCAAGGGCGGAACGCGATCCAGCCAGTTGAAGAAGGGAGACGCCTGATGTCCGACGACAAGAGCAAGGCCGGCGGCCTGGATCGCAAGCTGATCAGCCTTCAGGAAGATTATGAGGTCCGCGACTGGGCGGCCAGGTTCGGCGTCACCGAAAAGGCCCTGCGCGACGCTGTCGGCCGGGTCGGAAACCGCGCCGAGGACGTCCAGAAAGAACTCGGCGGCCGCTAATGGAAAAGGGCTCATCCACCCCGCTGCAACCCGCCGTTCCTCTTGAGGACCCGCCGCGACAGCCTGGTCGGCCAGGCTCGGACGCCTGGACGCCGGATGCGAACTCACCCGGTGGCGCCCCTGCGCGCAAATCCGTCCCGCCCGGCGCCCCCGGCACGGATTCCGGCACGAGATCGGCGAACTGAGGCGCGGGTCATGGCAGGTCACGGCCTCGAGGCGGCCGCCGCCCCAGGCGCGTCTCGAGCGAGACGGCGCTGCGCCGCGGCCGCCGTGCTCCGGAAACTGATTGCGAACCGGGCGCTTCGAAACGTCCCCAAGGAGAGGCTAATGATCGCGATCCTGGCTGTTGGCGGCCTTTGCCTGGTCGTTCTGTCGTCGTGGCTGACGGTGGCCCACTGGATCAGGGCGCACGCCGACAAGCCGGCGCACCGCCCCCCGACCCTCGTCGTCATCGAGGGGGGACGCGACTTCCGGTATTGAGGGATCCGACCATCGCCTCGCTCGCCCGCGATAGAGACCGACACCGACCGTGCGCTGGTTGCGCCTTCAACGACGCGGACGTCGTGCGGAGGCGAGCGCCGACCGCCATACGCTGACCTGCGCCGGGGAGGGAACCTCGCCCCCGTTTCACCGTTTGGGCCTCCGCATCGGAGGGCCGTGATGAGTTCGTTTTATTGTATCGTGAACACGCCGGGCGTCCCCGTGCGCGAAATTTCGGTTCTCGCGTCTCGCGACGACGCCCGGGCGACCGTTGAAGCCCGGACGCTGGCAGGCCGGTGGCCAGGCTTCGAGACGGTGGTCGTCTACGATGGCGAGCGCCTGGTCGCCGTCATTAGCAACCCCTCCCTCGGCTTCGCGGAGGACCCGCTGCCCCTTCCTGATCTGGCCGCCTGACCCGCAACGCGCTGCTCGCGACCGGGATCGGAACGGCCTCATACGATGACGCCTCGGGCATCGACACCAGGCGCCGGCTCACTCATGTCGTGCGCCCGCCGCTCGTCCGGAACGGCGCAGTGGCGGCGACGTTGAAGCGGCGGTCCCCATTCCGGGGCAGAGACGACGCCATGACCCCGCAAGAACCCGACCGCCACGACAAGGCCGCCGACGCCGTCCATGAAGGGCGCGCCGTGGAAGCCGAGCTCGTGCGCGGCGCCAGACCGGGCAAGCGAATTCTGGTCATCCTTGTTGTGTCCGTCGGGGCGGCGGCGCTGCTTCTGCTGGGGCTGTGGGCCGCGTCGAACGGAGGCTTCGCAGCCCAGAACAAGAACGCGACCGGTCAGCCGGCGGATGTCCAGGCGTTCGACGGCGATTCGGAAAGGCCGCCTGCTGCGGACGCCCCGACCAACGCTACAGGCGGCGCCGCTCCGGTCCCGACGGGACGGGCCCCCAACGTCAACGCCCCCACGGTCCCCTCCAATACGGTCGAACAGCCCAAGGCGGGCCCGCAGTAGGCTGGACCGCGCCCGTCTGACGCCCGGTCGAGGCCAGACGCGCGAACGGCCAGCTCGCACCTCGCGGTCCTGAAGGCACTTGTGGCGCCTGGCCATCCAGTGCGGCGCCCGGGGGCTCTGATTCCTGGCTCCGCAGCGGCTGGATGAGCGATGCGGCGTTTTGGCCCTGCAACCGGCGCGACCGGCATGCGCTGGTCAGGATGCGCCACCAATTCCACAGACTGATGACGACCGCGGTGAACGCGCTCGGGCATCCTGCGAGCCTCATCGCCGTTGTCGCCGCGGCCATTGTCTGGCGCCAGGTCGAACCCGAGAGTTTCGATCTTCATGCGGTCGCAACCCTTGTGGCGATCGCCATGACGCTGATCATCCAGCGCGGACAAAACAGGGACACCGCCGCCCTTCAAGCCAAGCTGGACGAACTCATCCTCGCGACGGACGGGGCCCGCGACGAGGTGGCCGGCCTGGACGAAAAGACGGCCGACGACATCGACGAGATCAAGCAAAGCGTCTGACCTTGCCAACGAGAGGTATTTGCGCAGAGGCCGCAATCGAGAGTCCCGGCACAGGCGCCGATGCCGCTGCCTCCGGACCGCCGCTGATCGTGCAGCGACCGGACCTCGGACACCGGCGCCGTTGCATCCTCGCCGTCACGGGCGTGTACTGACCTGACACCCATGTCCCCGTCGCGCCCTCTCCCTCCTGTAGTCTATCACCCGGCCTACAGCGCTCCGATGCCGCCGGGTCATCGCTTCCCCATGCATAAATACGCGCGCTTGGCCCAGGTCCTGGAGGAGGGGGGGCTGGTCGGACCCGAGGGCCTGTACATCGCCGAACCGGCCAGCTTCGCCTTGCTCGCCGCCGTGCACGATCCTGCTTATGTCCGTCAGGTGCTCGACGCGGCGGTTCCCGCGAGCCTTGAGCGGGTCATCGGCATGCCGATAAGCCGGGGCGTTGCAGATCGCGCGCAGGCGGCAGTCGGCGGAACCTTGCTGGCGGCGCGCCTCGCGCTTGAGCACGGCCTCGCCTGCAACACCGCCGGCGGCAGCCACCATGCCGGACCGATGAGCGGCGCGGGCTACTGCGTCTTCAACGACATCGGCGTGGTCGGCCGCGCCATGATCGACGCCGGCGAGATCCGCCAGGCCCTCGTCGTCGACCTGGATGTTCATCAGGGCGACGGAACCGCCTTTATCTTCGAGCACGACCCCCGGGTCTTCACCTTCTCCATGCACGGCGCGAAGAACTATCCCGTACGACGCGGGCCCAGCGATCTGGACATCGACCTGGCGGACGGGACCGGCGACGGCGGCTATATGGCGGAACTCCGGGCTGTCCTTCCCGGCCTGCTCGAGCGCGTCCGGCCCGACCTCATATTCTATCTCGCCGGCGTCGATCCGCACGAGAGCGACAGGCTGGGCAGGCTGGGCCTGAGCGACGATGGTCTTGCGACACGAGACGCCTACGTCCTTGAGACCTGCCTGCCGGTGGCGCCCGTCGTCGGAGTCATAGGCGGAGGCTATGACGACGACATCGACCGGTTGGCGCGCCGTCATGCGATCCTTCACCGCGCGGCCGCCGACGCCTGGCGTCGCGGTCTGGCGGGGCCCGGGAGGTGAGCGCGCCCTTGGGTGCGCCGCTCATCGTCACGGCGGCGCTGGATGAGGGGGCTTTCGCCTGGTTCGAGGATTTGCGCCAATCGCATTTTCCCCGCCATCGGAACCAGGTGCCCGCGCATCTTACGCTCTTCCATGCCCTGCCGGGCGAGCAGGAGCGCGCTGTCGTGACCACGCTCAGGGCCGCATGTGAGGGCCGCCGCGCTGTTCAACTGGACGTGCGGGGTCCGTGGTCGTTGGGCCGTGGCGTCGCCTACAGGCTTGAGTCTCCCGACCTCCAGGACCTCCGCAAGACCCTGGCGGCCGCCTTCTCGCCGTGGCTCACGCGACAGGATCAGGCGCCCTTTCGGCCGCACATCACGATTCAGAACAAGGCGGAGCCGGACGAGGCCCGGCTGCTGCTTGACCGTCTGCAAGCGGAGTTCGAGCCGTTTCACATCTTCGCCGAGGGCCTGCTGCTCTGGCGCTATCTCGGAGGCCCCTGGGCCCTGGTCGAACGCATTGACTTCGATCGCGACTGAGTTCGCGCCACCGCGCCTGAGCAAGCCGTGTTAGCCAGCAGGGAGCCTCCACCCCGGCAAGGCCGCCCGGATGCAACCGCGACGACTGACCGGCGTTGGCTGGTAACAGGAGGACCCCCATGATCAACAAGACCCTTATCGCCGTCAGTCTCGCAGGCCTCTCACTCGCAGCCTGCAGCAAGGAGAGCGGCGGCGCGCCGGACCAGCAGAACCAGGCCGCCAACGCGGTCCAGGATCACGCCGCCGGCGTGGTCGGCGCCGCAGCCGCGCCGGCCGGCGCGACGACCGACGACGGGTTCGTCACCAACGCCGCCATCGGCGGGATGTATGAGGTGCAGGCCGGCCAGATCGCCGCTGAGCGTTCCACCAATCCGAAGATCAAGGACCTTGGTCGCAAAATGGTCACCGATCACAGCAAGGCCGGCGATGAACTCAAGCCGATCGCGGCGGCCCAGAACCTGGCCGTCCCGACCGCTCTCGACCAGCGCCATCAGGGTCTGATCGACAATCTGCGCGGCGCGACCGACCAGGACTTCGATCGCGTGTACCTGCAACAGCAGGAAGCCGCACATAACGAGACGGCCATGCTGCTCGGCGATTATGGCCGGATCGGCGGCAACGCCGCGCTCAAGGGCTGGGCCGCCAAGACTCTGCCGGTCGTCCAGATGCACCAGCATATGGTCGATGCGCTTGACGAGGCGAACGCCGACGCTCCCCACTGAGACCGCGGCCTCGTTTGAATACAGCGAAAGCTCGAGAGGGCCGCCCGTATCGGGCGGCCTTCAACACGTTCGGGCTTGGCGGGCCCGTGCCTGGGCCGGCGATCGTCACGAGGCCGATCGCCACCGGGCAGGATGATCTCCTGCCCCGTGGTGCGGCTCGCGCCGCATCTTGCGAGTGGACCGGATGGACAGGCGCCCCGCCGTCCGCCTGCGGCTTCCCGTGCCAGAAGCGCCAGTTGCGCGCCGCGACAGGCCCGGCGGGCTCGCCGATTGCGCTGCAGACGAGGCTCTGTCATGCCTGAGCCGCGGTCTGCGGTCGCATCAGGTGGCGGCTCCCTGGCAGTTTGCGTACGACGGGAGGCCTCTTCGACATGAAACGCCCGACCTTGCGACGATGGTTGATGGTGTTCGCGCTTGGGA
>Ga0247739_10000348_pt1 | contig 16343 bp, 14 predicted proteins | sample UWRJL058202B2_FD_180943 | JGI IMG/M metagenome (GOLD analysis project Ga0247739, IMG submission 180943) | Plant litter microbial communities from Arlington Agricultural Research Station in Wisconsin, United States - UWRJ-L058-202B-2 | ecosystem: Environmental > Terrestrial > Plant litter >...
ACATCAATTTGCTGAAAAGTCGTGGTGCCGATGGACTGGAAGTTTATCTGATTGAAAAATATATTCGTTTTACCCAGCCTTTTGCCATTTTAATATTAACTGCAATTGGTGTAATTGTTTCCGCCCGAAAGAGCCGGAAAGGAGTGGGCTGGCAAATTGCACTGGGTTTTATGCTGGCATTTATTTATATTCTCTTTTTCCTTTTATCGAAAGGCGTTGCGGAAGCAGGTACCATTAATACATTGTTTGCCGTTTGGCTGCCTAATATTGTTTTTTCATTTATAGGATTAATATTATATAAAACACTGCCAAGATAATTCTATGTTTTCATCCACTACTTTACGCTCTTATTTACATCTTCATTTTCTGGTACTTATCTGGGGATTTACTGCGATAGTAGGGTTAATGGTTACAATTTCGCCGGTTGCCCTGGTGCTTTACCGGACATTATTTGCGGCGATAGGATTGGGTGTAGTCATTTGGATGAGGAATAGTAATTTCAAAGCAGACGGAGGTGACATCATTCGTATGTTGCTGGTTGGTTGCGTTTTATCTTCACATTGGATACTTTTCTTTGCTTCTGCCAGAGTTTCAACTGCTTCGGTTTGTCTGGCCGGAATGGCAACAACTTCTCTTTGGACTAGCCTGATTGAACCGTTAGTAAATAAAAGACCGGTCAAACCGCTGGAAGTAGGATTAGGAATTTTGGCTTTTGCAGGTTTATACGTTGTTTTCAGATTTGAATTTGGTCATGCGCTGGGACTTGCCCTGGCTTTGGCATCAGCTTTACTGGCGGCACTTTTTACAGTAGCAAATAGTCGTTTGGTACAAAGAATTGATGCTTATACCATTACATTTTATGAAATGATAGGTGCAACCATATTTTCACTTATATTTTTGTGGATATCTCAATGGCAGGGCTGGACCGGAGATGCACCAATATGGCCTGAAGGACAGGATTGGATCTGGATTCTATTTCTGGCCTGGATTTGTACGGTTTATGCCAGTACAATGGCGACTCAACTTATGAAACAGTTTTCCGCTTATCTCATCAATCTGACCATTAATCTGGAACCTGTTTATGGAATAGCTTTGGCATTTTTCTTTTTTGGTGAAAAGGAGCGGATGACGCAGGGATTTTATTGGGGCACTTTATTGATATTACTAGCAGTGCTTTTGTACCCGTTTTTAAGCAGCAAACTTTTTCTAAAACGGAGCACCGGTTCAGAAGTAAAATAAAGCCCGTTTTTACCTCAAAATCAGTCTAAAATTCGAAATCAAATAATAACTGCTATTTTTGTCGATTCAAACAAACCGAGATTAAATGAAGCCTTCCCGCCTGCTTTTGGTTATTCCATGTTACAATGAGGAAGCTATTTTACGTTTAACTTATTCGACCTTAAAGGTTTACTACGACGAAATCAAAGCAAAAGGACTGATTTCAGAGGATAGTAAATTTTGTTTTGTAAATGATGGCAGCAGAGACAAAACCTGGGAAATTATTGAAGAATTAAGTGTCCTGGATCAGGATGTGGTAGGAGTAAAGCTGTCAAGAAACTTTGGCCATCAAAGCGCTATCATGGCAGGGCTGGAAAAAAACATAGATGATTTCGATTGTTTTATTACCATCGACGCTGATTTGCAGGATGATATCAATGCCATTACTTCCATGATTGAAAAACACCGGGAAGGAGCCATGATCGTGTATGGAGTTCGTGGAGACAGAAGTTCTGACAGCTGGTTTAAACGGTCAACGGCGGAAGGTTTTTATGTATTGATGCAAAAAATGGGTGTTCCTGTTGTATTCAATCATGCTGATTTCCGGCTTATGGACCGCAGGGTTTTGCAGGAATTAGGGAATTTTAAAGAGATTAATTTATTTCTGCGTGGTATTGTCCCTCTGATCGGTTTCAGGAGTGATAAGGTTTTGTATAACCGCTTGGAACGCCAGGCTGGTGAAACCAAATATCCTTTAAACAAAATGATACTTTTTGCATGGAACGGAATTACTTCATTTTCCACGTTTCCTATGCGTCTGGTGCTTTATTTTGGTGTTTTTAATTTTATTATTGCCATGGCTATCGTGGTTTATATCCTGTTTTCCTATTTAGTAGGATTTACAGTTCCGGGTTGGACATCCACCATGCTTCCGCTTACTTTTTTTAGCGGATCCAATATGATGGCATTAGGACTGATCGGAGAATATATCGGCAAAATTTATGAAGAAGTGAAAGGCCGTCCACGCTACATTATTGAAAAAATTGTAAATGAACAGATTTTATAAAAAGTACAGAATTCTTGGAAATTGGGTAAATATAATGTTGATGGTCAGTGCTTTACTGCCATTGCTCGCCTTATCTTACTACAATCATCCATCGCCGGCTGATGATTATTGTTACATCGACACCGTTTTTAAATTCGGCTGGCTTGAGGCAATGAATTATTATTATACAGGCTGGACAGGACGTTATTTTGGCATATTTCTGAATCATTCCAATCCATTAATTTTCCATTCGATCACAGGGTTTAAGATACTTCCTGTCGTTTTGCTTTTAGGATTAATATATGCGTTATACACTCTTTTCCGGCATTTGACGCCTACTTTGTCACGTTTGGCACATTTGGGTTTTGCAGGCGTTGTCTTTTTTCTTTATATCCTGCAAATAGCAAGTATTGCCGAAGCATTCTATTGGATGGCTGCTTTTGTAACCTATACAATTCCCAATATTCTTACTTTATTATGGATCGTGCTGGTCATGCGCTGGTACCGGCAGGATACCCAGCCAGGTAAAATAGGATTTGGAACAATATCTGGTTTTTTAATATTCTCAGTTATTGGAAGCAGTGAAACTAATTTGCTGGTGATGCTTTTGCTCATTGGAGCATGGTGGGTTTACCGCATTTTATTCCACAGAAAAGTGGATGGTTTCATGATTGCAATGCTGTTGGTCACGATTGGTTCCTGCTATTTATTTTTTACATCACCAGGCAATGCTGCCCGTATCGGAGGAAATCCTTTAAGCGGAAATATTGTATTTTCAGTTACGTCTTCTTTCAAAATGCTGGCAGAACTGAGCCTGAACTGGATAACTAAAACGCCATTATTATTCTTTTCATTTGGGTGGCTGGTTGTATTATCCCGTTTATCTATTGGCTCACGAAACTATTTTTCAGTACCTGTCTGGTTTGCCGTATTACTTTTTATTGGTGTACTTTCCGCTCAGTTATTTCCTTCTTATTATGGCGTTGGAATTGTAACTCTTCGTGTCATCAATTGTGTATACTTCTTTTTCCTGATCGGCTGGTTTTATGTTCTGGGTGTTATTTACCATTACGTACAAAGAAAAAATCCATCCATTACAAATTTCCAGTTATCATTTCCGAGATATGCCGTACTGTGTGTTGTTCTGTTTTTGTCGGTCTGCTTGTCGTTTTACAAAAGTGCCAACATGCGCATGGTTTATACAGATTTGCTGAGAGGTAAAGCCGCAGCTTTTGACCGGGAAACGAATGAACGTTACGCTTTAATCCAAAATTCAAAAGAGGACGTGGTTTATTTGCCTGCCATTCAAACGCAGCCTGGTTCATTGTTTGTTGAAGATATTAAAACAAATCCTCAGCACTGGTGGAATAAGTGTATGGCTGGTTACTTTGGTAAAAAAACAATTTACCTGAAAGAGAATCAAGGTGAACAAAAATAAAAGAATTCTAGCTGGGGCTGTAATGCTTCTGCCTGTATTATTCTGGGTATTTATCATTCTTCGTAATTCGGTAAATGTGCCCTGGTACGACGATTTCGATCCTTTTCCGGACTTTTTACGTCAATGGATCAATCATGCTTCATTAGCTGATCGGTTAAAATTGCTTTTTCAGCCAAATAACGAGCACCGTATGGTGATCGGGAAACTGGTTACGCTGGGTTATTTTTGGATTACCGGAAACCTTAATTTTACTTTTCTGCACATTGCCGGCGCGTGTTTTACGCTTGGTACTTTATTCATGTTCTGGCAGTCTTTTAAAGGCAGTAAAATAAACTGGTGGTATTTTTTACCGGTACCTTTCCTGCTATTTCAGTTACAATATCACCTCGTTTTTCTTTGGGCAATATGTAGTCTCCAGCATCAGCCAGTCATATTTTTCGTAAGTCTTTCCATGTTTTTATTGGCAAGAAATCGTTTTGGCTGGGCAATACTGGCAGCAATCTGTGCGACTTATGCCATGAGCAACGGGATTTTTGTATGGGTGTCAGGAGCTGCTATACTATTATTGAGATCAAATTATCGGTTATTGCTCGTCTGGTGTTTTGCCGGTGCTTTGGCAATTGGTTTTTATTTTTATGGACTTTCAGCTCAGGGAAATGAATCCAGTATCGCTTTTTTTATAAAAAATCCTCATCTTTCAGTCCTGGGTTTCTTTGCTTTTCTGGGAGGATTATTTGATCTTTTTCCTGAAAAAAATATTGTAACAAGATCTGCCCTTCCGGTTATTATGGGATTTTTAGTCATGATCTGGATCGGGATCTGGCTTTTAACACTTGCTTTACCGTGGCTGAAAAAAACCGTAAAATGGCCTATTAAGATGCCTGAATTTGTACGGAAATTTTCTCACGAAAATGAAGGCAAACCTTTACAGGAATTTTTATTGGGAATTTTAACATTCTTACTGGTTAATGCATTAATAATTGGTCTGTTGAGGCCACGTTTCGGGTTTTTTGTAATGATAGTAAGTAATTACAAAATGTATCCGGCGCTGTTTTTAATCATTGCCTATCTTTCTTTTATTTCTTCAAATATCAGTATTAATCTACAAAAAAGAGGATTTCAACTGGTATTGATCACCAGTATTCTGATCTGGGGAATTTCCTGTTATAATTATCTCCCCACGATTCAGGAACGAAGAAAATATCTTCTTATAAATGCTTATAATCAGGAGCATAACGGATACGGATTAGGACATGTACCATTTTCTGTTAGTGCAAAATATGTAGATGGTTTAATGAAGGAAATGGTAAATTCCAGTGTGTATTTTTATCCGAAAGAAACTGATCCCCTGGTGGTCAGAATGAAGGAAATTCATGATCCTATCCCTGCTGATCTTGCTGTTTCTGCGAAAATACAGGATGAGAAAATAGTCGTTGATGATGCTTCTGTTAAAGTAGATTTTGCCAGGAATGTTGGTGAATATGCTTTTGTAAAGAATAATTCAAAACTTTATATTTTTAAATTAAGTCAGTATAAATATTCTGGCAGGAATGTTTTCAGGCAGTATGATAAAGGCGCAGGTGTAGAAATTCCTTTGTCTTCCCTTGAATCCGGAACGTATGATTTGGGATTAATCAGCATAAACGGTGAGCAAATCCAGGGTGGAATCATCAGAAGTATTACAATCCCTTAATAAATGAATCTTTCTATAATTACCTGAAAAATGTATTTTTGCCACCATTGGTCTAATCGTTTAAATGTAGCATATTGAAAACCCCTCAAATATCTATTGTTGCTCCGTTGTATAACGAATCAGAGAGTTTTCCTCTTTTGGTTCAGCGCATTACTGCATTGATGGATTCCAGTCCGCTGGCAATAGAAGTTGTGCTGATAGATGACGGAAGCAAAGATGATACAGCATTAAAAATTCGTCAGCTGGCCCTGACAGACGAACGTTATCACGGTGTTTTTTTATCCAGAAATCATGGACATCAGCTCGCACTCACTGCCGGAATTGCATCTGCACGCGGAACAGAAGCATTGTTTGTAATAGACGGAGATTTACAGGATCCACCTGAACTTCTTCCTGACTTTTATAGATTGTTGCAGGAAGGAAATGACGTAGTTTATGCAGTCAGGAAAAAGCGTAAAGAAGGTTTTATCAAAAGAACGGGATACCATCTTTTTTATCGCCTGCTTCGTTCGATTTCCTATGTCGAAATTCCTCTGGACAGCGGAGATTTTGCTTTAATCAGTCGCAGGGTTGTGGATGTACTTAACAAAATGCCTGAGGAAAGCCGGTATTTACGTGGTATGCGTTCCTGGATCGGGTTTAAGCAAACAGGTTTTGAGTACGAACGTGACGCACGCGCAGCAGGAGAATCCAAATATTCTTTCAAGCAGTTATTCGGACTTGCCTATAACGGAATTTTCAATTTCAGCGAATTTCCGATCAAATTTATGAGTCGGATGGGCATTTTGGCTATTCTCATTTCGCTGGTTTATTTCATTATTGTCGTTGTCAAAAAGTTGTTTTTTGTACACGTAATTGAAGGTTTTACTTCGTTGCTTTTCGTGATCATACTTTTCAGCGGCGTGCAGCTTTTGGCATTGGGTATCATTGGAGAATATGTGCTCAGAATATTTTTTCAATCCAAAAATCGTCCATTATACATCATAAAGGAAGAGATTATCAATCGCGAGTACATTTAACCAATGCTTTTTAATTCAATTCAATTCCTGATTTTTTTCATTGTAGTCACGCTGGCTTATTTCAGCTTGTCATGGCGCGGGCGCTGGATACTGCTTTTGGCATCCAGTTGCTACTTTTATATGGTTTTCAAGCCGGTTTTTATTTTAATCCTGTTTGGAACCATTGTAATTGACTATTATGCAGGAATTTGGATTGCGAAAACGGAAGATAAAAAGCAAAAAACTTTGCTGCTAATTATCAGCCTTATTTCCAATATAGGAATTCTGGCTTTTTTTAAATATTATGATTTTGGCAGGGATTCTGTCAACCAAATTCTTAATCTGGCACATCTCAGGTCTATTATTCCTCCTCTTGAAAGACTTATCCCAGACACTATTTCACAATGGATGGTCAATGGTGCCGGGCGGGTTATTCTTCCAATCGGATTGTCTTTTCATACATTTCAGGCAATGAGTTATACCATTGAAGTGTATCGTGGCAATCAAACGGCTGAGAAACATTTCGGTATTTATGCATTGTATGTGATGTTTTATCCGCAATTAGTAGCAGGTCCAATCGAAAGGCCGCAGAATATGCTTCATCAGTTTCATGCTAACTTTAAGTATGATTTTGAACTGGTAAAATCCGGATTGCTGCAAATGGCTTTTGGATTATTCAAAAAAATAGTCATTGCTGACCGTTTGGCCGAGGTTGTAAATCACGTTTACGATAATCCTGCGCAGCAAAATGGCATTTCTTTACTGGTCGCCACTATATTTTTTGCGTTTCAGATTTACTGCGATTTTTCCGGTTATTCGGATATTGCCATTGGTGCTGCACGCGTAATGGGTTTTACTTTGATGGATAATTTTCGGTCTCCTTACGAATCACGTTCCATTGTAGAATTCTGGGGACGCTGGCATATTTCACTCTCCACCTGGTTCCGGGATTATTTGTACATTCCTTTGGGAGGAAACAGAAAAGGGGAGTACAGAAAATATATGAATCAGTTTATAGTCTTTTTAGTCAGTGGCTTATGGCACGGCGCAAGCTGGAATTATGTGATTTGGGGCGGTTTACATGGTACATATCAGGTCACGGCAGCTTTGCGGGATAAATGGATGAAAAATGCCGGAATTTCTATCCCTCAAAATAATATTACCAGGCTTTTTAGTGTAATTTTTACTTTCATTCTGGTTACCATTGCCTGGGTATTTTTCAGAAATAATCTGGCGCCTGTTCATCGCTCTTTTACAATCCTGCATAAAATGGCAACTTTGTCATGGAGTGAACCTTTTTATACACCGTTCAACCATATAGAAATGTGGTTTTGCGTTTTCTTAATCTGTTTTTTGCTGATTAAAGAGCATTATTTTGAAAAAATACCGACAAAAAATACAGCAGTATTTTATATTTATTTCTGTCTGATTGCATCTCTGACCTATTTTCTTGGCGTTGTTACAGAAAATCAATTTATCTATTTTCAGTTTTAAGTCAACCCTGGCATAATTTATGTTTGAATAGGATTAATTCAATCGCATAATATAGAACAATATATTATTGGTTGATTTATTTCTAAACCGGATTATGAAATCTGCACTGATTTTTATTATTTACACTATTCTCATTGCACTGGGATTATATCATCATGAAATGTGGAGGGATGAACTCCAGGCATGGAATATTGTCCTGAAAAGTAATAGCATTTTTGATCTTTTTTATAATATCCGTTACGAAGGGCATCCGGTATTATGGTTCTTAATAATCTGGCCTTTTTCAAAATTTACAAGTTCTCCCTATTTAATCCAGATCATTCATTTTTGTTTTTCGGTACTTTCCGCTTACCTGATTGTTTTCAAAAGTCCGTTAAGCACATTAGAAAAAATTGCTGTACTCTTCAGCTATTTCTTGTTTTTCGAATATGCCCTGATCAGTAGAAATTATATCATTGGCGTATTTCTTATGCTTTGCATTGCTTATTGCTGGAAAAATTACAGGTTAAATATTCTGCCAATTGGTATCCTTCTGTTTCTGCTTTTTCAATGCAGCGCTTTTATGACTTTGATTGCGGCAGCTATACTTTTGATATTAATAATCAGATTGTATTTTGATCATGCGGTATTTTTAGTCAAAAATATTGCAGCAATTTTTCTGGGTTTAGCAGGCGGGATTTTATTTCTATATACTACATTTCCGCAGGCGGATAGCTCGTATGCTACTATTTGGAATCTGCATTTTTGGCCTGGACTGTTTATTAGTGTAATGGCTAAAATGAATATGGGCCTGCTGCCGGTCCCTATATTCAAAACCGCATTTTGGGAAACCAGGATTATTCAAAACGACATCATAAACGGCATTATTGGAATTACAATTTGGTTGGCGCTGTTATGGATTTGGCGAAAAAACATTATAATATTTGTATTTCTTTTGAGCTCATTTGGCCTGATTGCATTGTTTTTATATTTAAAACCATTAGGTGGAATGAGGCATTACGGGCATTTGTCCTTAGCCCTGATTTTCGTATATTGGATAAGTTATTACGACAATTATCAGCCTCAGAAAGTAAAATTTTTATTTAGATCTATTTTTTTATTGCAAGTCTGTATTGGACTGTTTGCAGCTTTTGAAGACTGGAATCATCCATTCTCCAATGCTAAAAATGTGGCAGCTTTTATTAAGAAAAAATTACCTGCCGATGTACAGATAGCCGGAGCTTACAATAATCTGTCAACTGCAATAGCAGGATATTTGGGTAAGGATATCTATTTTTTGAATGATGGTAGATATTCCAACTATGTTATATGGAGAGAAAAATATTGGAATGAAGCAATCAGAAACTTAAGTGAAAAGGAACTGTTAACCAGGTATGTATCCACTTTTGATATACAAAAAAGTAACGTTTTGATTATGAGTTACACCGGAGATTACTCTTCTGATTCAAGTAGATTTAGAGAAGGTGAAAGTAAATTAATAAACTTGGGAAGCAACATATACAAGGTAACTTGTTTAAAAGTGTTTGGCGATGCAATCGCAGCAGACGAGAATTACTTTTTATATTCGATTTCCTTCTCAGAATAAATATGTAATTAAAATCTGTTTGAGTGTTAGTCACCATGACATATTGGCTTATGTTTAATCTGGCATTCTATTTTAAACAGTAAATATTTATAATTACAAAATTGCCAGTATGGCATTGAATAACAATAAATTATGTACGAAGTTACATCTGACAACCGGTTAAAAAGTCTTATAGTAGTAGGTGACCGCGTTTTGATCCGGCCTAAAAATCCGAATGACCGTACGAACAGCGGCCTGTATTTGCCTCCGACCGTTACTGAAAAAGATCAGGTTCAAAGCGGTTATGTAGTTAAAGTTGGTCCCGGTTATCCAATACCGGTTGCAACGGAAGACGAACCCTGGAAAGAGACCGAAGAAAAAGTTAAATATATGCCATTGCAGTCTAAGGAAGGTGATATTGCTATTTATTTACAACGCAGCGCAATTGATCTGGAATATAATGGTGAAAAATATGTCATCGTTCCGCAAGCTTCCATTCTAATGCTGGAACGCTCCGAAGATTTATATAATTAAAAATAATTTTTGAAATAATTTTTAACTGTTGCAATTAGCTTCGTTAGAGCAAGCTAATTGCTGTTATCTAACCGCTAATTATGAAATATAAATTTCTGGGTAATACAGGCGTTCTCGTTTCTGAACTTTGCTTTGGAACAATGACATTTGGAGGAGATGGTTATTGGGAAGCAATTGGAAAGCTGCAACAAGAAGATGGTACTGCGCTGGTAAAAACAGCATGGGAAAGCGGAATTAATTTTTTTGATACGGCCAATGTTTATTCTTATGGAAAATCGGAAGAAATATTAGGACAGGCGATTAAAGATCTGGGTATCAAACGAAGTGAAGTTGTAATTGCTACCAAAGCAAGAGGCCGGATGGCACCCGGAGCAAATCAGATTGGTTTGTCGAGGTTACATATCATGGATTCAGTAAATGAAAGTCTTCAAAGGTTGGGAACGGATCATATCGATATCTTTTATATTCATGGTGTCGATAAAGAAACTTCACTGGAAGAAACCATGCGAGGCCTGGAAGACATTGTTCGCTCAGGAAAAGTAAGATATCTGGGCGTAAGTAACCATGCCGCCTGGCAAATTATGAAAGCTAATGGTATTGCAGCGAAAAATGGCTGGACCCAATTTGTAGCTTGTCAGCATTATTATAGTATTGCCGGACGTGATCTTGAAAGGGAACTGGTACCGATGATGGAAGACCAGAACCTGGCTTTAATGCCATGGAGTCCGCTGGCAGGTGGTTTTCTTTCAGGAAAATATACCAGAAATAACGAAACATCCGGTGATAACCGTCGTGATAGTTTTGATTTTCCTCCGGTCGATAAGGAGAAAGCTTATGATATCATTGAGGTAATCCAGCCCATTGCCGAAGCGCATGGTGTTTCGGTTGCACAAATAGCATTGTCGTGGCTATTGCATCAAAAAGCAGTAACGAGCGTAATTATCGGTGCCAAAAAACCTGAGCAGTTGAAAGATAATATTGCTGCAACTTCTGTAATTTTAAGTGAAGACGATTTAAATAAGCTGAATGAAATAAGTGCTTTGAAAATAGAATATCCAAACTGGATGTTGGAAAGACAAGCCAGAGATAGAGTTCCTCAATCTTAGGATCGATAAATTTTAGATTTTTACAAAAAGCAGCTGAATCTGGCTGCTTTTTGCTTTTTAGATACATATTTTAAAATTGAGAGAATGATATATTTTTTATGGTCAGTTTTGAACCTGGCGGCATTGGTTTGGTTCTTGTTTATTTGTTTCGGTGCATTAAAATTAATCAGGGAAAACTTTGGACTGGCTTCTACAATCATTTTTGTAGTGAGTTGTTTGTCATTTATTAAAGGAGGGGTTGCCAATAAACAGGAGGAGTTATTGATAGATCCGGAGGTAAAAGGACAAACTTTGGTAACTGAGAATATCCAAAAGGAGTTATTTTTCAATCTGGATCTACATTATATTTATTCAAAAGATTCTCTTGCCAAAGAAATACGTACTGCAACTGTAAAAAACGGATTAGTAATAGGACATGGCTGGAACAATGTTTTGATCCATGCTGATATAAAGAGTGGAGCATTACATTATAAAGTGAAAGGAATGCATGATTGGCAACTTTTAGGACTTACATTATACAGTATGCCGGAAGAATTACAGGGAATAGTAAAAATGAAATAGTTGCCGGGCTCTGATTTGGTCATGGAACCAAGTACCTTTGTAACATGTCAAATCAGGAAAATTCAGAAAATACCCTTTCGGCGCTTGGAATCACTGCATTAAACGAAATGCAGCTGGAAGCTAACACCGCCATTCAGGAAAACAACGAAGTATTATTACTTTCACCGACAGGATCAGGTAAAACAATTGCCTTTTTGCTGCCTATATTATCTCTTTTAGAAGCCAATACCGATCAGGTGCAATGCATGGTTATAGTTCCGGCAAGAGAATTAGCTTTACAGATTGAGCAAGTCTGGAGAAAAATGGCGACTGGTTTCAAAGTGACATGCTGTTATGGCGGCCACGATATGCAAACAGAAATACGCAGCCTTTCCGAACCGCCGGCATTGTTAATCGGAACACCGGGACGCCTGTTGGATCACATGCACAGGCAATCATTTTCATACCGACACATTTACACATTGGTGCTCGACGAATTTGACAAATCTCTGGAACTTGGTTTTCAGGAGGAAATGGAAGAAATCGTTAAAAATCTCCGTAATGTAAAAAAGAAGATTTTGGTATCCGCAACGGCCGGTCCAAAAATGCCTTCATTCATTAATTTCAGCAAGCCTGTTGAAATCGATTTTATCACAAACCGTACTGAAAAAAGTGGTTTGACCGTCGTTCAGGTTTTATCTGAGGACGATGATAAATTAGAAAGTCTGGTAAAATTGCTGAGTTATTTGGGGTCAGAATCTACAATGATCTTTTGTAATTTAAGGGACTCGGTTGAACGTATCAGTTCTTATTTGAAAGAAAAAGGCATCGAATGTGCTTTCTTTCATGGAAAACTGGAACAGGAAGACCGCGAGCGTACATTAATTCGTTTTCGTAATGGTTCTGTTTTGTTCCTGGCTGCAACAGATCTGGCTGCACGCGGACTGGATATTCCTGATATGAACCATGTTATCCATTTTGAATTGCCGATGAAAGGGGATGAGTTTACGCACCGTAATGGCCGTACTGCCCGTATGCTTGCAGAAGGAACTGCCTATATATTGATGAATACGGAGGAGCGGTTGCCGGATTATATTAAACCAAAACCGCAAATTCTGGAACTTCCATCAAGAGTAAAATTGCCGCCGGCATCTGCCTGGACTACCGTTTATATCAGTGGCGGGAAAAAGAATAAACTGAACAAAATGGATATTGTTGGTTTTCTTTTACAAAAAGGAAAACTGGAGAAACAGGATCTTGGCCTGATAGAAGTAAAAGATAACATTTCATTTGCAGCCGTGAGCAGGAGCAAAGTAAAGCCAATGCTGGCACTTATTGCAGAGGAAAAAATGAAAGGAAAGAAGTTTAAAATTGAAATTGCAAGATAGAATATTAATGGTGTTTATCCATATAATTAAAAACTAAAATCCGGAATCCATTTCAAAGCGGATTCCGGATTTGTTATTTTGTACTAAAAAATAAGATTTCTAAAAACAGTAAAACCCATTACAATAACCGCAGTACTAATACGAATATCTTTTCGCCGAAGCCACTGATAAGATGGCCGTTGCCAGCGTAATTCCGACAAAACAATATAACCAAAGAGCAAAACAACAGGGAAAATAAGTGCATTTAATTGAAATGCATTCTGGAAATTTCCATGAAGCAATTGATGAAACGCTCTTTGTCCACCACACCCCCAGCAAAGCCATCCGGTTAACGCATGTAATAAACAAGGCGGGCCAAAATTAAAACCAGATGGATTAATAAAGTAATAAATCAGGGTTAACACAATTATTGTGAATATAATAATCCCTTTTTTTACTGACATTTTAGGACATTAAAGATTTGAACTGAGCTGTCATTATTCTAAGCTTTCACTCTTAACTAGGAGTTAACTCCGAACTACATAATCCTTCACAATTATGTCGTGCAACGCTTGTTCCTTGTCATTGAATAAAGGCCACAGCCACAATAAAAAACAGATCTGAGACGATACATATTTTATTAAAGTCCTGCCGATTGCAGCGCCTAATGTAAGTTTTAATCCTTGTTCATCTACTACTTTAATTTTCATTAAAATTTTACCCAAAGTAGCTTGTCTTGGAGAACTAATCATTAAAACTTCGTAGATAACCGGAGCTACAAATGCAAACAAAACAATCGGTAAAATAGAAAGACCAGCAAGTATTGTACCGATATCGCTATTGTCGTTCATGGTAGACTGAAAGAAGCTAAAGCCAAAAATAGGCATAGCAATAATGGACACAGCAAAGCCGACAATCAGACTGTCAATAATCTGAGCCACAAGTCGGTTTCCAAATCCGGCAAAAGTAGAATTTAACATCTTATAAGGGTTAAAAGTGATAAAGGATTGATTGTCTGTTTAAATAAGCATAAAGGTTTTATATTTCCAAAAGTCTGACAGCGATTAGCAGAATAAATTCAAATTCATCAGAAAATCACTAGGTTCGTGTTTTAGATCTGAATTTAAAGTTGATGTATGAAAAAATATACTTTCCTATTTATAATTAGCCTGACAGGTTACATTTCCTTCGGGCAGCGATCTGTTGGACAGAGAAGTGTTGCCATTACGATCGATGACGTTCCAAATGTAAGATTATATAAATCTGACGGATATTCGTCTGGTTTGCTCAAAAAGCTGGATTCTCTTCATTTGCCTGTCGCCATATTTATTAATGAAGGTAATCTTAAACAAACCGAAGAGGCTGCAAAAAATAAAGAGCTTCTTGAAAAATGGATTTTAAAGGATTATATAACCGCAGGTAATCATTCTTATTCTCATCAGAATTATGGTGAAACTGGATTTGATACATTTAAAGAAGATGTATTGAAAGGAGAAGAAATTACAAAGGCAATTTTGAAAGGTTCAGGAAAAACGCTGAATTATTTTAGATTTCCCTTCAATAGCATGGGAAAAGATAGTGTTGCACATCAAAAAATCCTAAAATTTTTATCAGTCAAAAATTATATTTCTACCCCTTTTACCATTGAAAGCGAAGACTGGTTATATGCTGAATTATATGACAAAGCGCTGAAAGACGGAGATGGAAAATATGCGCAATTCGTTGGTTCGCAATATGTTGAAATGACTTTAAAAATCTTTAATTATTTTGATAGTCTTTCTGTTAAAATTTATGGACGGCCAATAAAGCAGATATACTTATGCCACGACAGTAAGCTCAACACTAATTATTTGTCGGAGATCATTCAGAAATTAAAAGAAAGAAATTATCGGTTTGTAAGTATAGCAGACGCCCTGAAAGATCCTGTTTATCAATCCAAAGATTATTATCAGGGAAACAATGGTATTTCGTGGATGTACCGTTGGGTGGAAGATCCTAAAAAGAGACTTGATCTGATGCGCGCTGAACCGGATAATCCACCAATTCGTAAGGCATTTGAAGAAATGAATAAAGAAAAATAAAGAAGGCTTACAAGCAAATACAGTCCTGAAAATTAATAAAAACCCTGACAAAATAAATTTGGCTCAAATTTAGCTTCAGCACTTTTTATTATTTTACTTTGTAATTCAAAGTACTTTTAAATCAATATTTATGGCTGGATTTCGCACTTATCTTCTGTGGTTCGCACTTACTATTCTGCATACCTGGTTATTCTATGATCAATCGCTTGGTTTAAATGCCTTGATTTTTTCTGTTATTATGGTAGTTCTGGTAACATGGCATCATACATTACAGAGAAAAAAAACGTGGTGGTTTGCAGCCGGAGTGCATTTGTTTGTATCAGTTGCAGTTTTTTGGCATGGAACGTTCATGTCGATTATACTTTATCATTTTTCGGCGTTTGCTTTGGCTGGTTTTGTTTTGGCTGTTCAAAGCAGTTTGCCAATAGCATTTATCAATGGAATAACTGCAAGTTTGGGTATTAGTTTTGTTACCTGGATTCCCGCATTCGTCAAAAATTTAAAAGAATCAGGCTCGGCACATCCGTTTTTACACCATTTTTCTTTAAAAAGAGCATACTTGTATATTGCTCCGGCAACAGTTACTCTTATATTTTACTTTTTTTATAGCATAGCAAATCCTGATTTTTTTCTTGAACTCAACTTTCCGGATTTGGAAATAAATCTTGGCTTGATCGGTTATATTATATTGGGAGGTGTTATGTTATGTCCACTGATTTTTCCGTGGGGATTTAAAAATCTGGCAGAATGGGACTTGGGAAAGCCGGATTTACTGAAAAGAATCCGAATCAAGAAAGTAAGTACAAGTAAGTTGGGACTTGCTCATGAAAATCATCAGGGTGTTGTAATGTTTGCCATGCTAAATATATTGATCATCTTATTTCTTTGTTTTAATGTTCTTCAGATTTTTATCCCCGCCTTGGTTCAACAGCAAAGAAATCATTCAGAACAAGTACATCAGGGATTTGAGACACTAATAATGAGTATTATCATAGCTATTTTGTTGATTATGTATTACTTCAGAGCAAATCAGAATTTTTACACTAATAAAACCCGTTTGGTTCAGCTGGCAACTATCTGGATCTTATTGAATGTCTTTCTTGCGGTTTTTACTTGTTATAAAAACATTCTTTATGTTGACAATTTCGGTCTGACTTATAAGCGTATCTGGGTTTTTATTGGAATAGTACTTACCATCATTGGATTATATCTGACTTTACTGAAGATTACCAGTTTGAAAACAAACTGGTATCTGATTCGTCAAA
>Ga0247739_10000349_pt1 | contig 16322 bp, 10 predicted proteins | sample UWRJL058202B2_FD_180943 | JGI IMG/M metagenome (GOLD analysis project Ga0247739, IMG submission 180943) | Plant litter microbial communities from Arlington Agricultural Research Station in Wisconsin, United States - UWRJ-L058-202B-2 | ecosystem: Environmental > Terrestrial > Plant litter >...
AGTTTAGAAGGTGAAAGGGACGCTGGTAATTCACGGTAACGAAATACGAGAGAGACGTAGACAATTAATAACAGCAATATGGATGTGGCAATACCACCTAAAATGACCATCATGACCGGCGCTTGTAAAAACAAAAACAGGATGCACCAGACTGCCGGCAAAACCCAGGACAATAAACCTATTGCTTTTCGCTGATGATCAGGTGTATTAAATCTCATCCAGCCTAATTGTCCGAAAGCATCTCCCCAAACTCTGGCCCAGCTTGCCGTAGCCGTAAATAATGTGGAATACAAAACAAAAAAAGCGCCTACCAAAAATAGGTTTTTAGCCCATGGCCCCAGTGTTTCTGTAAAAATCCTGGATAATACTTCTACCATTTCGTAACCTTCGGGAACGTTACCTCCACGATGTAAAACTGCTGCTCCCAACAAGTAAAAAGCGGCTGTAACAATTGTGTAAATTACCATCGAAAGTACTGCATCCAGATACATCACGTCAAACCACCCTTTTGCACGTTCAGCCCATGCTTCGCTTCCATCATTCGGACCTGTATACGCAGCGTATCCTTTTTCGATACACCAATAATTGTAATACATAATTTCGTCACCGCCAACGCCTGTTATGCCAAAAGCCCCGAAAGCCATTGCTACCATTCCGGCGGGCAAAGAGAATTGAAGCCCTTCTTTTATTTGTTCCCAATGAATGGCATATTTTGTACCTTGTAACAATAGTAATGACAATAAAATAACAACCGTAAAAAGTATGATCATCACCAGCGAACCTTTTTCCACCGGTCCGTAATGACCTCTGTAAACCAAAAATGAAGTAATAAGAACTGAAATAATTGCCCAGATATTAACGGAAATTCCTGGCCATGCCATATTTAAAACAATTGCTACACCGCCTACAATTCCACCAACCTGAAGCAATTTCAACCCTTGCAATGACAACCATAACCAAATACTCCAATGCGCCTTTCCTAATTTTAATCCTGGAAGCTGGTTTAAATTATGCATCATAAATGTACCGGTATAAATAGCATTTTTACCGAATTCCAGCTGCAACGCTACCTTTACCAGACAACTTAATATAATAATCCAGAACATGACAAATCCTGCTTTTGCTCCTAATGCCGTAGTGGCGATCAGCTCACCCGAACCAACTATGGCAGCGGAAAGAATAAAACCAGGACCAAGGTAACGGAGTCGGCCAGAGAAAGTTAACGGAGGGGAAAGAATGTTTGTCATTCGGAGATAATTTACAGGCAAAAGCAAAATATAGCTTAATATTACTTAATATTAGAAAGCAAATCATCCTGAAATTTCTATAAAAAAGCATATTATAAAATAAGGAAGTTATATTCAAATTATATTTGATCATTAAAAATTGTATAAATACCTTAAGTATTTGAAACCGCATATTACATTTCTATTTATCGTTTTTTTATTCATGGCTTGCACCAAGAGTGAGCCAAAACAATTTACTGTTGGTTTTTCACAATGTACAGGTGCTGATAACTGGCGAAAAACCATGCAGGAAAGCATGTACCGGGAATTATCGTTTAATCCGGAGATTAACTTTATTATAAAAGATGCCGGCGGGCAAAGTGACAAGCAGATTCAACAGATTGACGAACTGATGAATTCGAACATTGACCTGCTGATCGTATCTCCAAATGAAGCCAAACCCATTACGCCCATTGTTGAAAAAGCTTACCAGAATGGAATCCCTGTGATTATTCTGGACCGGCGTACCAATTCTGATCAATACACGGCTTATGTGGGAGCAGAGAATGTTGAGGTGGGACAAATTGCCGGAACCTATGCAAACACTATATTAAAAGGAAAAGGAAAAATAATTGAAATAAGCGAACTGCCAGGATCTTCGGCTGATATTGATCGCCATAAAGGGTTTACAGAAATAATAAAGCCATTTCCGGGAATAGAACTGGTTGCAAAGCTGGATGGGGACTGGGATAAATATTCATTTGAAAAACCTTTGACTCAATTACTAAAAACCCATTCAGATATCGATGTTATTTTTTGTCAGAACGACCGGAGAGTTTTGACTGCATTTAAGGTTTGTAAAGATTTAGGTCTGGAAAAAAAGATCCGGTTAATTGGCGTAGATGGCCTTCCAGGAGTAAACGGGGGAATTGATCTGGTTGACAGGGACATTTTGAATGCGACAGTTTTGTACCCTACGGGAGGTGAAGAAGCGATCAGAACAGCCATTTCAATTTTACAAAAAAGACCTTTTAAGAGAGAAAACCGCCTGCAAATCAGCATGATTGATTCTACTAATGTCAGGATTATGAAGCTGCAAAGTGAAAAACTGATGTCTTTACAAAATGATATAAAGCGTCGGCAGGAAAAAATTGAAGAACAGCGTAGCATCTCAGAAAATCAGACCATTATTATTTATGCCGTTTCCATTACGCTGGCATTGGCACTGCTTTTCGGTGCGTTGTCTTTTTATTCTTTGAGGGAAAACCGCAAGATCAATAAGAGACTCGAAGTACAAAATCATGAAATATCCGACCAGAAAAATCAGATTGAGAATTTAGCGCAAAGTGCAGAAATTGAGAATGAAGCAAAACTTAATTTTTTCACGAATATTTCACATGAATTCCGAACTCCTCTTACACTTATTCTGGCTCCGGTTGAAGATATTTTAGCCAGTGAAAAAATACGCGATTTATCCATCAGGCAAGAGCTTTTACTCATTCGTAAAAATACATTGCGACTTCTAAGGTTGGTAAATCAGCTCATGGATTTCCGTAAAATAGGAAGTCATAAAATGTCGGTCCGGGCCGCGGAACAAAATCTTGTTGCTTTTATCAGAGATATTATGGTTGCCTTTGAACGGTTAGCCGCCAGGCATAAAATTGATTTCCAGCTGATTGCTTCCGAACCTGAAATGATGGTATGGTTTGATGCGACAATGCTGGATAAAGTAATTTTCAATTTACTTTCAAATGCCTTTAAATTCACGCCTGATAAAGGGCGGGTTTATTTATACGTCCAGACGTTTGCTGCCGGTTATGTTCAGATCCGTGTGGAGGATAACGGGATCGGTATGACTGAATCGGAAGTTGCTCATGCATTCGAAGTATTTTATCAGGGTGAAAGCAGTTACAAAACTTTGGGAACCGGTCTTGGCCTGGCGCTTTCCAAAGAGCTGATCACGCTTCATAAAGGCACAATATCAGTACGGAGTGAGCCAAATAAAGAAACTTGTTTTACCATCGAATTACCATTAGGCCATGCTCATTTGCGGGATGAAGAACGCAGGAATGAACCGGTTGAAGATCTTTCAATGGTTCAGAATTTTGAAATATCCGATGAAAATAATAGAGTAATAGATCAGGAAGCCATTTCAAACACACATCACGAGCAATCACTGCTGATCATTGAAGACAATACCGAGCTAATTAGTTTGCTGGAACAAAAGCTGATGCATAACTATCATATTTACAAAGCCATGGACGGTGAAGAAGGGCTTAAGGCTGCATTTGAACATATTCCTGATCTGATCATTTGTGATGTGATGTTACCGAAAAAAGACGGCCTGAGCATCACTTCTGTACTAAAAACTGATTTCAGGACTTCTCACATTCCTGTTATTCTGCTCACCGCAAAATCAACTCCTGAACAACAAATTGAAGGAATAAAGACTGGTGTCGATGCATATATTACGAAACCTTTTAATCTGAAATATGTGCAGGAAATGATTAAAACATTACTAAAAAACCGTGCTTTACTGCGGGAACATTTTACCAGTGAATTACCAATTGAAACATCAAACGGCACGAACCCAAATAAAATTGACAAAAAATTTCTAACAAGTTTCACAGCTTATATTGAAGAGCATTACAGCAATTCTGAATTGGGCGTGGAGGACATTGGCAAAGATCTGGGTATGTCGCGGGTACAGCTGTATCGTAAAGTAAAGGCGCTTCTCGGACTAAGTGTCAATGAATATATTCAGCAGATACGTTTAAATAAAGCAAAATTTTTATTGAGGCGTAATGATCTTACCGTAGCTGATATTGCTTACAAAGTAGGTTTTTCTTCTCCCACATATTTTTCTACTGCTTTCAAAGCAAAATATAATTTAACACCACTGGAATATAAAAAATCCTGATCTTCAATTTCATCTTATATTTTCAGGAAATTATACTATTCAGACCCTAGGACATTTAAATAATGTTACATTTTTTAAAGAATATGTATCAAAAGTGAAACTCCACTTGTATCAAAACTTTAATCATTCATTCTAAATATCTGATAATCAATATTTTGTAACTATATAATACCATCGTATCAAAGTTTAACTTTTTTGAGATATTATTTAGTTATTCAAAGTACAAAGCGGCGGTAGTTTTGACAAAAAATCAGAGCTATCAATGAAAAACAGCAAAGTATTAGTTTGGTCGATTGTCGTTGCACTGGGAGGTTTTCTCTTTGGATTCGACACGGCCGTAATCTCAGGCGCTGAAAAATCCATTCAGCAGTTATGGGATCTTTCAGCAGTCGAGCACGGATTTACCGTTTCTATTGCACTTATAGGAACCGTACTCGGGGCAATGCTGGGAGGAATTCCGACGGATCGTTTGGGCCGAAAAACAACCTTATTTTGGATTGCTGTTTTATATCTGGTTTCATCTCTTGGTTCTGCCCTTGCCACAGATTGGTACGTTTTCATCTTTTTCCGTTTCCTCGGCGGACTTGGTGTAGGCGCTTCTTCCGTTGCCGCTCCCATGTATATTTCAGAAATCTCTCCGGCGAAATCGAGGGGAAAAATGGTTGGCTTGTTCCAATTCAACGTCGTCTTTGGAATACTGATCGCCTATTTTTCCAACTACTTCATGCAGGATATGGGCGACAATGCCTGGCGCTGGATGCTCGGTGTACAAGCTATTCCATCCTTGATTTTCTTAATCTCAATTCTTTACGTTCCTGAAAGTCCGCGCTGGCTGATCATGAAAAAAGGAAAAGTGAAGGAAGCGAAAGAAATTCTTGAAATCATCGATCCAAGTACCAGTGAGGAAACTTTGCTTGCGATATTAAATGCAAATGAGGAAGCAAGTGAAAAGCCAAAAGCAAGATTATTTTCTGCTAAATACAAATCACCCGTTGGACTGGCAATTCTCTTTGCTGTATTTAATCAGGTGTCAGGAATTAACGCCATCATTTATTACAGTCCACGTATTTTCGAAATGACAGGATTGGGAGCAAAAGCGGCTTTTTTATCATCTGCGGGAATCGGATTTGTCAACTTTGCTTTTACACTTTTAGCCATCAATTTTATCGACCGTTTCGGCAGAAGAACATTGATGGCAATTGGTTCCGTGGGCGTAATTATCACGTTGGGCCTCGTAGCAAGAGCATTTTTTATTCAGGATTTTACAGGCGTTCCTATTTTCCTTTTCGTCTATATCGCCTTTTTTGCTTTTTCACAGGGAGCCGTGATATGGGTTTTCATTTCTGAAATTTTCCCTAACGAAGTACGGGCAAGCGGCCAGGCCCTCGGCAGTTTCACGCATTGGTTTATGGCGGCAATCATCGCATTTTCTTTCCCTATCATTTCCGAATATTTCGGTGGTGGCGCTACGTTTTCCTTCTTCGCAATCATGATGATTTTGCAATTAATCTTCGTTTGGCGGATCATGCCTGAAACAAAAGGAACCTCTTTGGAAGGCATCGAAAAAACAATGGTTTTACACTAATTTCTCAACTATGAAATCGCAAATTACAATTTTTGGAGAAATGCTCTGGGACATGCTTCCAACTGGCAAGCAACCTGGCGGCGCACCGATGAACGTTGCAATTCACCTTAAAAACTTTGGTTTAAATCCAGCTTTTATCAGCCGTCTGGGTGACGATGATCTGGGTGTTGAATTGATGGAATATCTTGAAAATAAAGGACTAACAACTAATTTTATCCAAACCGGTATTACACATCTTACCGGAATTGTGAAGGTGAACCTGACTAATAAAACAGAAGTTACTTACAAAATCGTACAGCCTGTTGCCTGGGATTACATTCAGCTAACACCTGAAAATAAGGAACTTGTAAGTAACTCGGATGTATTTGTATATGGCAGTCTCTCAGTGCGAAGTACGCAATCCCGTGATACACTTTTTGAGTTATTGGAAGATGCGAAACTGAAAGTTTTTGACGTAAATATTCGTCCTCCGCATTTTGACAGGGCAACAGCAGAACATCTTCTTCGGAAAGCAGACATCGTAAAAGTAAATGAACATGAACTGAAAACAGTAGCAGACTGGTACGGCATATCAGACGAGCTGGAAACGCAGATGAAATTTCTTTACGAGCGTTTTTCACTTCAAATGGTTTGTGTAACGCTCGGTGCCGACGGAGCCAAAGTTCTTGATGCAGAAGGTTTCCATTCTCAAACCGGATATCCTGTTGAAGTACAGGACACCATCGGAAGCGGAGACTCGTTTCTGGCCATGTTTCTCAAAGAATATATGAATGGATCTCCGATTTCCACTGCACTGAGAAAAGCCTGTGCCGTGGGTGCATTGGTTGCTACGCATCAGGGCGCTACACCCACGCTTTCTGAATCCGAACTTGAAAATTTCCTTACCATTAATCAATAATCCAATGAACAAACGATTACTAATGATGGTATTAGCCATCTTGTGTTGGGTACAGCTCTCATATGCCCAATCCAGCATTACCGGAACTGTGAAAGACAGCCAGGGAATGACGCTGCCAGGGGTAAGTATTCTGGAAAAGAATTCGACGAATGGCACTTTAACCGATGCCGATGGAAAGTATACCATCAATGTTAATAGTGGTGCGACTCTCGTATTTTCCTACGTGGGGATGATTCCCAGTGAGGTGATTGTAGGTACCAACAGTGTGGTAGATATAGCATTGGAATATGATTCAAAAAGCCTGAACGAAGTGGTTGTTACCGGATATCAGACCGAGAGAAAGAAAGATATCACAGGCGCGGTAAGTGTGGTGAATATTAAGGACATCAAAGACAGTCAGGTAGGTAATCCGGCAAAAGCATTACAGGGAAGGGTGCCAGGCGTACTTATTACAACGGATGGAGCTCCCGGTGGAGGTGCTACTGTCAGGATCAGAGGCGGTAGTTCTTTGGGCAATAACGATCCGCTTTACATTATCGACGGTATCCCAACCAAAAGAGGATTGAATGAAATTAATCCGGCTGACGTCGAATCGATTCAGGTTTTAAAAGACGCCTCGTCTGCCACCATATACGGTTCACGGGCTGCAAACGGTGTTATCATTGTTACAACAAAAAAGGCAAAAGACGGGCAATCGCGTTTGAGTGTCAATGTATCTACGTCAATTCAGGATTATGCTTCGAAGCTAAAAACACTTGATGCAGACGGTAGAGGCAGAGCCTACTGGCAAGCAGCAGTAAATGACAAAGCAGATCCAAATGCCAACCAAATTTATCAATTCGATTGGAACAACGATTTTAACAATCCGGCATTGAATCAGATCAAATACCCTGAATATATTGACGCGGCAAAAACAATGAAACCTGCAAATACTTATTGGTACGACAAAATCTCGCAGAAGTCTATTATCCAGTCGTATGACATGTCTATTTCCAATGGTACTCAAAAGGGAAACACAATGTTTTCGCTCGGTTATTATGACAATAAAGGAATCGTAAAATCTACGCACAATAAAAAATTTAATGCAAGGCTGAACACAGATTTTTCGCTTTTTAAATCAAAATTAAAAATTGGGGAAAACCTATCGGCCACTTACATTAAAGACGTTCAGTCTCCAACTGCCGATATATTATTTGCATCGCTGGTATCGCAGCCCGTTGTGCCGGTTTACACGGAAGCTGGCGGCTGGGGCGGCCCTGCATCCGGAATGACCGACAGACAAAATCCCGTGAGGCTTATTGAGGACAACAGGCAGAATAAAGGTAATTTTTACAGACTATTCGGAAATGTATTTGCGGACCTGGAAATTATCCCGAAACTTCATTTAAGAACCAGCTACGGAATTGATTACAGCGGCGGCTACAAGAGGCTGCTTCGTAAATCGTACACCTCAGGTTTCTTGTCAGACCCAACCAATCAGGTATCTAACTTCCAGGACTACTCGGGAAATTCGATCTGGCAAAACACATTGAATTATGATATCCAGACAGGCAAGCACCAGATAAGTATACTTGCTGGCCAGGAAAGTATCCGGTATATCTCCCAGGAGTTTTCGGCGAGCAGAAGAGGCCTTGCACTAGAGAATATTAATTATGCTTATCTGAACGCAGGAAGCAACAATATTAATAATGGCGGCAGCGGTAGTGCTAATTCACTCTTCTCCTATTTTGCAAAAGTTAATTACACCTATGCGGACAAATATTTAGCATCGGTAACCGTACGTCGTGATGGCTCTTCACGCTTTGGAAAAGATAACCGCTTTGGAACATTCCCTGCATTTTCATTGGGTTACCGTTTGAGTGAGGAAGCATTCATTAAAGATATTCCATTCATTTCTGACTTAAAATTGAGGTATGGCTGGGGTCGCTCAGGTAACCAGGAAATTCCGAACAATGCTACGCAGTCTTTATACTCAGCCATTTACGGCGCCGATCCTACATGGGACTTTGATAATGGCAGTGCTTATGACATTGGAGGAAATGGCACTGGCCAGCTTCCGTCAGGATTTACATTAATTCAACAAGGTAATGATGCACTGAGATGGGAATCCCTGGCAGAATCAAATTTTGGTGTGGATTTTGGTTTCTTGAATAATTCCCTGACTGGTTCCATTGATTATTTCCAAAGGAAAACTTCCGACATCCTTATTAGTCCGGCATATCTGGCTGTGATTGGAGATGGTGGAAATAAATTTACCAATGGCGCTTCCATGAAAAACAGTGGTTTTGAAGCATTGCTTTCCTATGATACAAAAATTGGTGAGGATTTAAAAATCAACCTGACCGGTAACTTCTCGCTGTATCGCAATAAGATCACTTATTTGCCAAAAGAGGTCATTGCATCATATCCGGGAAACGGAACGGATAAAACTATACTCGGTCGTCCGGCCAACTCTTTCTTTGGATATGTAGCCGACGGAATATTCCAGAATCAAAGCGAAGTAGACAATGCTGCAATCCAGCCGGGAAAAGGCGTTGGGCGAATAAGATACGCAGATTTAAACAGCGATGGTCTTATTGATGCTCAGGACAGGGATTTTATCGGAAACAGTACACCAAAATATATGTATGGTTTCAATACTTCTGTCAATTGGAAAAATTTCGATCTAAGCTTTTTCTTTCAGGGAATCAACGTAAAGGTTCAAAACGAATTCAAAACTTACACCGATTTCTCATCACTCTGGACAGGTACCAACTGGGGTGAAAGAACCATGGATGCATGGACTCCCCAAAACACGGGTTCTGATATTCCAGCATTGACATTGGTGGACAGGAATAATGAAGGCCGCTTTTCAACCTACTTCATAGAAAACGGTTCCTATTTGAAATTGAGAAACGCGCAAATAGGGTACAATTTCAAAAAATTGAATAACCTGAAAATTCAAAACGCGAGATTGTATCTGCAGGGAAGCAACTTGTTTATGATCAAAAGTAAATCCTACACAGGTCCCGACCCGGAAATTCCCAACTTCGCTTTCCCCGTACCTGTCATAGGAACAATTGGACTTAATGTTACTTTCTAAAACTTTGAAATCATGATCACTAAAAAAATAATATATTTCCTGACATTGCTCATGCTGCTCGTAACTGCCTGCGATGATGCTTTGGTAGAACCGGCACAAGGTGTCGTTTCGGGTGACGATTTGAATACACCTGAAAATGTGGACAAAATGGTAGTAGCGGCCTACTCCGCACTTGGAAACGATCATTATACCTCTCCTTTTTCCAGTATGTGGGCTTATGGAAGTATACGCGGAGGCGATATGTATAAAGGCGGGGACGGGCCGGGTGACTTGTCGGAGTTCCATTTGTTCGAAACATTTTCTTTAAACAGGGTTGATAATGCATTAATTGACCAGGTATGGTTCAGATTGTATGTGGGTATCAGCCGGACAAATGACGCATTGAGAAGAGTGAGTGCAATGTCCGAGGCGGAATATCCTCAAAAGACAGCTCGTATGGGAGAATTAAATTTTCTAAGAGGGCATTTCTACTTCCTGCTGAAAATCTTGTTCAAATATGTTCCGTACATTGACGAAACCATTGCCAAAACCGACTATCCGACTATTTCTAATGATAAGCTTTCGAATAATGAGCTTTGGTCAAAAATTGAAGCTGATTTCAGACTTGCAGCTGACAGGTTGCCTGACAATCAAAGTGACAAAGGTCGGGCTAATAAGATTTCAGCAAAAGCTTATCTGGCAAAAGTACTTTTGTACAAAGCTTATGAACAAAATGAAAATAACGCCGTAGTGACAATAAACAAAACCTTGCTTGAAGAGGTAAACAAACTGTGTGATGAAGTTATCAACTCAGGGAAGTATAACCTAAGTACCGATTTTGCTGACAATTTTTTAACAGCAACCGAAAATGGTCCGGAATCAGTATTCGCAATTCAATATTCAAAAAACGACGGTACGCCGCTCGGCAGGCTTGATTACGGACATGCGCTGAATTATACCATGAATCAGGAATACGGCTGCTGCGGTTTCCATATTCCCAGCCATGACCTGATCAATTCTTTCAAAACAAGTACTGACGGACTGCCTCTGTTTCAAACCTATGCTACCAATGACGTGGCCGCGTCCCTTGATTTTCAGACTAACTCCTTTGATCCGAGGTTAGACCATACTGTTGCAAGGCCAAACTCCCCGTTCAAATACGGAACAAACTATATATTCCAAAAATCCTGGGCCCGTGCTCCGGCGGTTTATGGGGCTTTTGCCAGCATAAAAGAAACGGTTTTACCAACTGATCCTTCTTTTCAAAAAGTACCTCCATTTATGTCAAGTGCGAAAAACTGGCAGATTATCCGGTTCTCCGATGTACTTCTTTGGAAAGCTGAGGCATTAATAGAACTAGGAAGACAAGATGAAGCACTTCCATTAATAAATAAAATACGTACCCGCGCAGCAGCAAGTACTGGTTTACTGGTGAAAGCGGACGGCAAACCCACTGCGAATTTCAGGATTCAACCATACGTTAAAAATTCGGACTGGACACAGAACTATGCAAGAATGGCCTTGCGTTGGGAAAGACGACTTGAATTTGCAGGCGAGGGATACCACTTTTTTGACCTGGTACGCTGGGGTGTTGCAGCTGAAACAATTAATCCATATTTTCAAATTGAGAAAACACGGGCTACGCATTTATCGGATGCCAAATTTACAGCTGGTCGCGATGAATATCTTCCGATACCATTGAATCAAATCAATTTCAGCAGTGGCTTGTATAAACAGAATGCAGGATGGTAATTGGCCCGGTCCGTCGCACGGTCGGCAGTCAGCTTTCGGCTATTGACCTCTGCAAGCCGACTTCTGATTGCCCAAAAAAAAACTAAATCAACCTTATCAATGAAAAAAATAATCATCTGCCTGTTTCTTATTTCCGCATTTATCGGCTCACAATCAGTTGCCCAGAATTTTAAGGAAAAATACCGTCCGCAATTTCATTTTACACCAAAAGCCAACTGGATGAATGATCCGAATGGTATGGTGTATCATAATGGAATCTACCATCTTTTTTATCAATATTATCCGGATGATAAAATTTGGGGACCGATGCACTGGGGCCATGCAACAAGCAAGGATATGTTCACATGGAAGGAACAGCCTATTGCGTTATTTCCTGATAGTTTAGGTTATATATTTTCAGGAAGCGCAGTTTTGGATGTAAACAATACGTCTGGATTTGGTAAAGATGGCAAGGCGCCTTTGGTAGCCATTTTCACACTTCACGATCCTGTTCAGGAAAAACAAAATACAGGAAAACATGAGACGCAGGGAATTGCATACAGTCTGGACGATGGTAAAACGTGGATGAAATATAAAGCAAATCCTGTTTTGCAAAACCCGGGTATCAGCGACTTTCGTGACCCAAAAGTGCGTTGGTTTGAACCTCAGAAAAAATGGATCATGACGCTGGCAACCAAGGATAGAATCACATTTTATTCTTCTCCTGACCTGAAATCATGGACAAGTGAAAGCAATTTTGGTGCTGACGCAGGGGCACATGGTGGTGTATGGGAATGTCCTGATCTGTTTCCAATCATGCACAACGGAAAGCAAGTGTGGGTTTTAGTTGTAAATATAAATCCTGGCGGCCCTAACAAAGGTTCTGCCGGACAGTATTTCCTGGGAGATTTTGACGGAAAAACTTTTACTGCTTATTCAAAAAAGACCAAATGGCTGGATTTCGGAACAGATAATTATGCAGCGGTCACTTTTTCAAATACGGGGAACCGCAATATTCTTGTAGGTTGGATGAGTAACTGGCAATACGCAAATCAGGTTCCGACTGATCCCTGGCGAAGTGCCAATACTATTCCACGTGAATTGGGACTGAAAACTGTAAATCAGGAAATCTTTCTGACTTCTATTCCGGTTAAAGAACTGGACGTATTGAACACAACCAGTTTTGATCTTAAGAATGTAAAGATTAAAGACAAACTTGACCTTACAGAAAAAACAAAAAATAAAACAGGGCTTTTTCGGTTGGATTTTGACTTGAAAAACGCAGGAGATTTTTCGGTTGTTTTGGCAAATAAAGAGGGAAATGAACTCATTGTTGGTTATGATAAAAAAGCCAATCAATATTACATTGATCGTACTAAATCGGGCAAAACTGACTTTGAAAAAGGTTTTGCAGAAAAACATATTGCGCCACGAATTTCCATAGATGCAAACATGTCAATTTCAATTATAGCGGATGTTGCTTCGGTTGAGCTTTTTGCAGATAACGGCTTAACTGCAATGACGGATATTTTCTTTCCGGAAAGTATTATGTCTGAATTATACATCAAATCCACAACAGGAATCACCATCGATAAACTGAAATACACGGTCTTAAAAGCCTCAATGGAGTAAAAAAGGGTTTGCCACAAATACACGAATAAGGGCACTAATAAATTATTTTTATTAGTGCCCTTATTCGTGTATTTGTGGCATTTTTACTTTTATTTTTGTGGCAAAAAATTAGAGGTTTCCCACAGCCTGGTGGATTTGTTTTACAGTGTCTACGTAGTTATCTTCATTTGGAAGGCCGAAAAGCGACTTTTCTTTAATGATTTTAGCCACGTTTTCAGGTACCAGTTTTTCCCATCCCGGCTCACCTCTTTTTATTTTTTCCAGAACACTATCCGTGGTCATACTCATATTTTCCTTATTATAATTATGGATATCTTCAATTTTATTGTTAATAACCAGGTATTGAAATAAAGGACGAAGATGATCAGGAATTACAAAGTTTTCACAGCTGTAAACGGAGCCATCCGGCTGCAAGGTCGGATAAATAAACAGCTTTACTTTGCGGCTGAATAAAGTGGCAAATGATTCCAGAATTCCTCCAGGAAGGAATTCATAATGTTTTTCTTCAAAAATATCCTGTAAACTCGGACTTCCTAACAATAATCCTACTTTCAGTTTCGTAAGCCTCGACAAATAGGCCATCAGACGGAAATATTCGTGGTGGTTAGAGATCATCACCATATGGCCCAGCGAACACAGAATATCGACACGGTCCAGAAAATCTTTTTCATCAATATCCCGGTCGCCGCTTTTCAGATTATGCAGTGTTAATTCCGAAACCAGTACTACTTTAGATTCATCTACATCCGGTTCAGCCAGAAACTGCCTCTGGCCATTACTGATCAAATCTATATGAACGTTGGTGATTGGACGCAAACGGCCGCGCATCATCAGAATATGCTTTTTATATAATGCTTCGGACGGCTGCAAAACGCCACCGTCACTTCCAAATAGTGCAGCGTCGGTAAAGCCATTTTTAACTAAGCGAAGGCTCATTAAACGATTATCTACTTTCGAAAAATCAGGGCCGCTAAACCGCACCATATCAATCTCAATACGATCCGAAGTCAGATCATCCATGAGCGACAGCAATAATATTTCAGGGGATTTATAATAGAAAAAACAACCGTACATTAAATTAACTCCTATAATTCCCAGTGCCTGCTGCTGTAAAAGATTTTCATCATCACGCATTCGGACATGGATTACCACATAATTAGTCGGTCCGCAAGGTGTTAGCTGGAATTGAAGTCCGATCCATCCGTGGGATTCATTTGTTTTTTGAAAATTAAGCGCAACAACTGTATTAGCAAAAGCAAAAAACTGGCTTTCTGTACCCCGTTTTTCAGAAAGACGTTTTTCAACCAGGTTATATTCCCGGTTTAACATTTTCATTAGCCTCGATTCTACCACATATCGGCCGCCTTCCTCAGTTCCATATATTGCATCGCTGAATGTCATATCATAAGCCGACATCGTTTTGGCAACCGTACCGGAAGCACCACCTGCTTTAAAGAAAAATGCAGCCGTTTCCTGTCCAGCCCCGATCTCAGCAAATGAACCGTAAATGCGGCGATCCAAATTGATCTTTAATGCTTTTTGCTTTGTTCCCAGATTCTTTTCGTACATGTCTATTATTGTAAGATGAAGAGCTATATCTGTAAATATAAGAAAAATACCACTTTTAATAATATCAGAAGTAAACAGATTGTATATTGGAATAGAAAAATTCTATAAATTATAACTATTCACAGATAAAATTAAATCTGTTCATTTTGATGACACCAGACATAGAATACTTATTTGTTTATGGCACCCTAATGCATGGATTTAGTAATCCTTTTGCAGAAAAACTGCATGCATCTTCTGTCTTTAAAAGTAACGGATCATTTCCCGGTTTGTTATATCAAATTGACTGGTATCCAGGCGCAGTTTATGAAAAGGACAGTGAATCAACGGTTTATGGTGAAGTGTACGAATTACAAAATGCACCAGATCTTATTAAAGAACTTGATGAATATGAGGATGTTTTTGAAGATGAAAATGTGAGTTTATATGTACGACGAATTGTTCCAGTAAAAATGGAAGATCAGTCATATCTGGATTGCTGGGTTTACTTGTATAACCAGTCGGTGGCAGATTTAGTAAGAATTGAAACCGGAAACTTCCGTGGATAGGTACACAGAGCGGACGCCGCGCGGAACCACAGAGTACAAATGAGAGGCACAGAGAATAATTAAAAAAACTCTGTGACTCTCTTTCCCTTTTCTCTGTGGTCCCGCACGGCGTCCGCTCTGTGTAACCTTAGACACCCTTCACTCTTTCTCCTATGATCCTCAGCCCATCCAGTGTTAGTTTTCTGTCTATTTCTACAAATTCGTCTTTCAGTGTTTCGATAATGGAAGATAATCCGCCTGTGGCAACTGCGATGCAATCACCTCCTAACTCTGTGCGGATCCTGAGAATGAGCGATTTGACCAGGCCTTCGTATCCTAATAAAATTCCGGCCTGAATGGCTTCCGTTGTATTTTTTCCAATAGCAGAAGCAGGTAATTTCAATGGAACTTCGGGAAGCTGCGCTGTATTGGCAAACAATGCTTTCACTGCCGTTACCAAACCCGGCAAAATTGCAACACCTAAAATTTTACCTTCTTTGGAAACAGTCGTAAATGTGAGCGCTGTACCAAAATCCACCACCACACAATTTTGTTTATAACGAGACATCACCGCAACTGCATTGGCAATCAGATCAGCACCGATTTCGTGCGGATGATCAATAGCAATATCGAGGTCAGGATATATATCAGGTCCGACTACAATAATTTCTTCATCAAAAAGTGAACGCAGCATCTTTTGAATAATGGGCGTCATAGCTGGTACAACACTGCACAAAACCACCGTTTCGACATCTCCAAACCATAATGCAGCTTCCAAAAAATGTAGCCGTAACTGCGATTCGTAATGAGCTTCGCTTTCCTGCACCAGCGAACGCATACGCCAGATATGATCCCAGGTTCCTGCCTGATAAAGTCCAAAAACTGTGTCGGTATTACCAACGTCGACGGCTAATAGCATAAAGAAATTTTAAATCAAGGCGACAAATTAAAAGTATTATGGAAATAAAACTTCATCTATTGATTTATTTCGCGCCTGTTTCTTTTTGTTTATATCTAATTTTGAGAAAAATTACCCGTTTAAAAACCCTCAAAGCAATTACTTCTGATAGATTTATTTTTTCGTTTAAGTCCAAATATGTTACATTTTTCAAGCTGCCGGTTTTACATTCAACTTTCATTTTTATTATTTCTTTTTTGCTCAGCTATTGCTCA
>Ga0247739_10000350_pt1 | contig 16319 bp, 14 predicted proteins | sample UWRJL058202B2_FD_180943 | JGI IMG/M metagenome (GOLD analysis project Ga0247739, IMG submission 180943) | Plant litter microbial communities from Arlington Agricultural Research Station in Wisconsin, United States - UWRJ-L058-202B-2 | ecosystem: Environmental > Terrestrial > Plant litter >...
TACCGGCCAAAACCTTTGGACTGGCGTGATACTTATTCCAATAAAGACAAAATCCCATTTGGAACCGAAGTATTATTCAAATTATTACCGGAAATAATTGGGGACAAGAAAGTTGAAAGTTTACGTATTCCTCCATACAATCAGCTTTCCGGTGATTCTTCCAGGATCATTAAAAACGCCGGAGTTTCTTCTAAAACCAGTTATGTTTTTATTAATGATGAATTTGAGGTAGATCTGAGTGATCAGAGATCATTATTGAATTATGTCAAAAAAGGAAATACTGTCTTCGTTTCTGCCTATCATTTTCCTGATTCTCTTATGAAGGTTTTAGGTGTAAAAGCAATGGAGCATGACCCAACGAGCAAAGACACAGCGAAGATTGTGAATTTTATCAATCCACGATTAAAAGATAAAAAGGGTTTTATTTTTACAAAAGACGATGGTCGTAATTACCTGAAAATTGAGGATTTTTCAAAAACTGTTTTACTCGAAACAAATGAGGATAACGAGCCGGTTTTTGTAAAAGTGAATTATGGAAAAGGACAATTTTATTTGCATAATTTACCACTGGCTTTCACCAACTATTACGTACTGGATTCACTATCTGACAAGCAGGCTTTTCACGCACTTTCCTATTTGCCCAAACAACCGGTTTATTGGGATGAATATCAAAAACAAGGTCGTTTTGGGGAAAATGAAAATTCTGTTTTTAGATATATTGTAAGTCAGCCAGCGTTAAAAATTGCTTATTTACTTACTTTGGCGGGACTATTATTGTATGCAATTTTTTCAGGGAAAAGAAAACAAAGGATCATTCCCATCATCAATCCGCCCAAAAATGTTTCGCTTGAATTCGTTAAAACAATTGGTAATATGTATTACCGCAAAGGAAACCACGCAAACCTGGCAGAAAAACTGGTACAGCATTTTTGGATTTATGTAAGGGAAAGATTTGGCATAACAGAAAGCCGTTTCACTGAAACTGAATTATTGGAACAACTTTCAGCTAAAAGTGGATTTTCAGATATTGAAACGCAAAATTTACTCAATGAAATCTATGAAGAAGGTGGATATTGGAGCGGACCGCGACTAATGGATCTGAATAAAAAACTGGAAGATTTTTACACAAGAACGAGGTGAAGTGGGAAGGGCAGGGGGAAAGGGAAGAAGGGATAAAATGGAAAAGGAGAAAAAGGACGAAAGGAAAACCAATTGAAACGCTTGCCCAACGGGCATTCATATCTCAGCCCAGGGCATCGCCCTGGGAACTGGAGCACGGGAACGTTGAACACGGCGTAACGCCAGGAAAAATAATTAAATCAACCAATGGAATTTACAAACAGGATCGAACTTAGTGATTTACAGGAAGCAGTAAATAAAATAAAAACTGAAATAGGACAAGTTATTATTGGACAGCACCTTACAATTGAATATATCTTAACTGCGCTTTTGGCCGATGGACATATTTTGTTGGAAGGAGTTCCCGGGGTAGCTAAAACATTGATGGCAAAAGTAATAGCCAGAACCATCGACGTAGCATTTGGAAGGATTCAGTTTACACCCGACCTAATGCCGACTGATGTATTAGGAACATCAGTTTATAACACAAAAAATACAGAATTTGAATTTAAAAAAGGACCGGTTTTTGCCAATATTGTTTTGGTAGATGAGATAAACCGGGCTCCGGCCAAAACTCAGTCAGCGCTTTTTGAAGTCATGGAAGAACGGCAGGTTACCGTGGACGGAACTACATATCCCATGTCTGAACCATTTTTGATATTAGCCACTCAAAATCCGGTAGAACATGAAGGAACTTACCGCTTGCCGGAAGCACAATTGGATCGTTTTCTTTTTAAATTATCAGTTGGATATCCCTCAGCAGCAGAAGAAACGGAAATTTTGAAAGGCCACAATGACCGCAGAAGACTAAGTGATGCAGTTAATGAAGTGAAGCCAGCCATTTCCGCAGATCAGTTAAATAGTTTGCGGGAAAAAATCCTCTCAGTTCATGTAGAGGAAAAGTTGCTGGAATATATTGTATCAGTTGTAGGAGCAACAAGGTCTCATCCGGCACTGTTTCTGGGAGCATCTCCACGTGCTTCGGTAGCTTTATTAAACAGTTGCAAAGCGTTGGCTGCATTGCGAGGCAGAGATTTTATAACGCCTGATGATGTTCAGGAACTGGCTTTCCCGGTTTTAAGGCACCGGATCATTCTTACACCGGAACGTGAAATGGAAGGCTCAACACCCGACGATTTGATCCGCCTTATCCTGGAAAAAACGGAAGTGCCAAGATAATTTGCCTGGAATAAAATTATATATGTTAATAAGCTGAAAGCCAAGAATTGACAGCTTTTTTTGAAATGATAAAATTCTACCGTTCGCTCTATTTTTCAAAGGTTTTCTGGATAGTCTGGACTATTCTTATTGCATGTTACATTATAGCGTATGTTTTTCCGTGGCTGTTACAGATTTTTAATGTGCTGCTGGTTGTCGTCTTTTTGCTGCTTGTGGCAGACTTATTTTCATTATACAAAATTAAAAATGGAATTTTTGCCAGGAGGAGTTCTCCCGACCGCTTGTCGAACGGAGATGAAAATCCGATCACCATATATTTAGAAAACCGATATTCTTTTAAAGTACATATAGAAATTATCGACGAAATTCCACATCAGTTTCAGCGTCGTGATATTCTTTTTAATGCTGTAATGAAACCATTTTCGGAGCAGCAGGTTCACTATTCATTGCGACCAGTTCAGCGGGGTGAATATGAGTTTGGGTATATTAATGTGTTTGCACTTACACCGTTAAAATTTATCAAAAGGCGTTTTCAGTTTGAGGATAAAAAAATTACAGCCGTATATCCGTCTTTTCTCCAAATGCGCCAATATGCTTTACTGGCGGTCGCTAACCGGCTTAGCGAAGTAGGCGTAAAACGAATTCGCCGTGTAGGACATTCTATGGAATTTGACCAGGTCCGTAATTATGTGCCGGGAGATGACCGTCGGTCTGTCAACTGGAAAGCCAGTGCCCGCAAAGGCGATATTATGGTAAATGCCTATCAGGACGAAAAACAACAAACGGTTTATTGCCTGATAGATAAAGGCCGCGTAATGCAATCTCCGTTTGAAGGACTGACATTACTGGATTATGCTATTAATGCTTCGTTGGTAATGAGCAATATTGCTTTGATAAAAGAAGATAAAGCAGGACTGATTACATTCTCGGATAAAATGGGCCAGATTGTGGCAGCTGACCGGCGTTCGGGGCATTTACAAAAATTACTGGAAGTATTGTATCACCAGAAAACGAGGTTTATGGAAACCGATTTTGAACGGCTGAGTGTTGCAGTTCGTCATCAGATACGACAAAGAAGTTTGCTTTTGCTTTTTACAAATTTTGAAACACTGGAAGCTTTACAACGGCAATTACCTTATTTGCGGCGACTGGCAAAGGATCATTTACTGGTAGTAATTTTATTTGAAAATACAGAAACGAAACATTTGATAGATTCTCCGGCAGGAAATGTTGAGCAGGTTTATTTAAAAACAATTGCCCGGCAATTTTTCAATGAAAAGAAAAAAATCGTAGCTGAACTGAACCGTTACGGAATCCAATCCATTCTTACCCCGCCACAACAATTATCAGTAAATACGATCAATAAATACCTGGAATTGAAAGATCGCGGTGCGATTTGAAGTTGATTGATAACATCGGGACAACCAGCCATATCCATCGATTCAAATACCAAATTCTCTATCTTTACAACCTGACTTATTTAACCTAACGTTGATGAAATTCCTTAAAATCCTTCTTAAAATAATCGGTTCATTTTTTCTGATTTTACTGCTTTTTATAGCCACTATGATCACAACTATGGATCGTACGCCATATAAGCAAATGGCCTATTATAAGCAATGGAAATCAGCAATAGGAAATGTGCAGCGTGATAGTGCCAAAACTGGGTTATTGAATGCAGGTTGGTCCAAAGTAAATATTACACCAGCTTCTCCAAAACCTATGGCGGGTTACGGAAACAGGCACGGAAAACCTTTTGTATCAGTGCATGATTCTATTTATATCAGAGCTATGGTAATTGATAATGGTGTAACGCAGGCAGCTGTTATAGCAGCTGATTTACTAATTATTCCACCAACAGTTACTAAAATTTTGCAAGCCAGACTAACAGAAAAAGAGATCCCGTTTGATCAGGTATTTTTTGGAGCAACACATAGTCATAATAGTGTAGGAGGTTGGGGAACAGGTATTTCGGGATTGTTTTTTTCCGGAAAATATGACCAGGCAACGGTTGACAAGATAGCAGATGCCATTTTCCAAGCTATTGTTCAGGCAAAAGCAAAATTGCAGCCTACCAAACTTGTATATATGGAATCACGGGATTCGACAGACATTCGTAACAGACTGGTAGGAGATGAAGGTATTATTGATCCTGAAATCCGGTCTTTAGCATTGGTAAATAAAAGTGGTGAAAAAGCTATTCTGAGTTCTTATGGTGCACATTCCACTATTATTAATTCCAAAAATATGGCATTGTCCCGCGATTATCCCGGCGTCCTGATTGATTCATTGGAAAGCGGACGGTATAATTTTGCTATGTATATGGCTGGTGCTGTCGGCAGTATGGGGCCAATTGAAAAAGGCACGGATGACTTTGATGAAATGAAGAACCAGGCTTATGGAGTTCAAAAAGCGCTGCTTTCATCAGAAATTATAAAACAGCCCAAAAATGAATTAATTCTCAGAGCAATTACTGTTCCGTTACCATTAAGAGAGCCTTCGCCGCGGTTAACAATGGACATTGTATTACGTTCGTGGGCATTTAAAAAGGCATTTGGCGAATTTCCGGTCTTTGTAAAAGCGTTGCGGATCGGCAATATTTTAATGGTCGGAATGCCTTGTGATTTTTCAGGTGAACTTGTTGGCGGACTGGATGCTTATGCCAAAACAAAAGGGCTGAACCTGATTATAACCAGTTTTAACGGAGGTTATATTGGTTATATAACAAAAGATAAATATTTTGACCGCGATTTATACGAAACCAAGCCAATGAGCTGGTATGGACCTTATAACGGCGCATATCTTCAGGAAGTAATTAAAGATATTATTGATAAAATGGATTAGCTGGCTGTTGGCTTTTAGCGATTGGCTGTTAGCTCTGGGTAACTTAGCGTAGAAAGGTGCTTTAATTTGAAATTCATTTAGCTCAATATCAATTATGAAAGCCTTTTTTCTTTTGTTTTTTAGTTTGATCTCTGCACAAATATTTGCTCAAAAGCCTGTTCGTCTTGCGGTTGCAGGTTTGAGTCATGGTCATGTAGGCTGGGTTTTTAACCGTTCGGATAAAAAAGATACAGAGCTTGTAGGAATTTATGAAACGAACCAGGAATTAGTAGATCTTTTTTCTAAAAAATATAAGCTGGATAAAAGCCTGTTTTTTAATGATTTGAATAAAATGCTGGATCAGGTAAAACCAGATGCAGTTTCGGCCTTTGGTCCAATCAGTGAGCATATTACAGTAGTAAGAGCCTGTGCGCCAAGGAAGATCAATGTGATGGTGGAAAAACCTTTGGCCACTACCTTTGCGGATGCGAAAGAAATTGAAAAATTAGCGTCAAAAAACTCCATTCAGGTACTGACTAATTTTGAAACTTCCTGGTATGCGAGTAATCAATATGTACATGATTTGCTTGAACAAGGGAAATTGGGTGAAATAAGGAAAGTGATGGTAAACGACGGGCATCAGGGACCAAGAGAAATTGGTGTCAGCAAAGAGTTTTTTGCGATTCTGACGGATCCGGCAAAAAGCGGAGCTGGTGCGTTGACAGACTTTGGTTGTTACGGTGCCAATTTAATGACCTGGCTTTTAAAAGGAGAACGCCCTGTTTCGGTGACCGCAGTTACACATCAGAACAAACCGGATATTTACCAGAAAGTGGATGATGAAGCTTCTATTATTTTACAATATCCCAAAGCTCAATGTATTATTCAGGCATCCTGGAACTGGACTTTTGCGCGTAAGGATATGGAAGTATTTGGTAATAAAGGTTACGCTGTTGCTGTCAATCCAACCACAGTCCGCCAGCGTTTACAAGAAAAATCTCCCGAAGAAACCATAAAAATTGATCCTCGACCAGCACCTTATACAGATCCGTTTTCGGTATTGGCAGATGTAGTAAGTGGTCGGTTGAAACTGGATAAAAATGATCTTTACGGATTGCCTGTCAATGTGACCGTAGTAGAAATTCTGGAAGCGGCACAGGAATCTGCTAAATCAGGAAAAACTGTTATGTTAAAATAAACTAATTTGGAATCTTGCATCTCATAACTCAATATTAAAATTATCTATGGATCCGGAAGCGCGGCCAGTTAGTTATTCCCAGACTACATTAACGGAATTAATGATTCCTTCTTATGCCAATTTTGGCGGAAAAATACATGGAGGTATCTTACTTTCATTGATCGATAAAGTAGCTTATGCCTGTGCATCGCGTCATGCCGCAACTTATTGTGTTACAGTATCGGTAGATGCTGTGGATTTTATAAAACCTGTTGAAGTGGGAGATCTGGTTTCTCTAATGGCATCAGTCAATTATGTAGGCCGTACTTCACTGGTGATTGGCATAAGAATTACAGCAGAAAATGTACGGAACGGAATTCAGCGGCATACCAATACTTCTTATGTAACAATGGTTGCCAAAGGAGATGATGACAAGCCAGCAGTAGTTCCGCCTTTACTACTTGAAAATGAGGAAGATGCAAGGCGATTTCTGGAAGCAATGAAACGCAGGGAATTGAAAGAAAATTACCGCGATGCATTTCATAATGCAAAAACCAGATTGGAAGTAGGTGAAAATTTGGGGAAACTAGCGCAACAAAGATGTGTGCTGGGATGGACAGAAAAGAAATAATGTTGATATAATATCTGACAAAATTGAATATTAATAAAAATTGTTTTTATGAAAATTCTATTCCTTTTTTTATCTGTTCTTTTATTTTCAAATGAAATAAAAACTACTGCCAAATTACAGGTAGAAATTACTAATATCAAGAATAAGAAAGGAACACTTAGAATGGGTATATATCTGCCAAATGAAAAATTTGGGGAAAGTAAGCCTGGTGTTACTAAAACTATTGATGTTAAGTCTACTGAAAATCAAACAGTAACTTTTGAGCTGGAACCTGGCCGTTATGCTCTGGCCATTTACCATGATCTGAATGGTAATGATGCCATGGATAAAAACTTTGTAGGTATTCCAAAGGAACCTTACGGATTCAGTAAAAATTTCCGTCCCAAATTTTCTGCACCATCTTTTGAAGATTGTGCATTTGAAGTACTTGCTGACGGTAAAAATATATCTGTAAAACTGACAGATTAACATTATCAGACTTGCCAAGTCTTTGAGAATTGGCAAGTCTTGTCAGGCAAGTCTCGAGTGCTAAAACCCAAATAATCCTCCGCTTTTCTTTCGGGTTGTAGTTGTTCTTTTCCCAAACAGCATACCAAAAACTCCCCTTACCACTTCTCTTCCAATTTGTTTTGCCAGAGGAGAACTCAGAACTTCGGTGATCATGCCCTTTTCTTCCTTTTGATTTTTTGTTTGCTGTACTACTTCCTTTGCATCAGCTTCCACTTTTGCATGTTGTTCCATTCTTTTGGTAAGCATTTCGTAAGCACTTTCAGGGTCAATCGGATCTTTATATTTTAAATACACATCTGATTGCCGAACCTGATTTTCATAGTCAGCCTGTGTCATCGGCCCCATGATAGAAGTTGGCGGAAGCAAATGGGTTGCTGCCACTTCTGTCGGAATGCCTTTTTCATTTAACACAGTTACAAGTGCCTGTCCAATTCCCAGTGTAGTCAATATCTGGTCAATCTGATAAAAATCGGAGCGGGGATATGTTTTTACAGTTTGTTTTAAGGCATCCGCATCCTGAGGTGTGAAAGCGCGAAGTACGTGTTGAATACGGTTACCAAGCTGTCCCAAAACGTTTACCGGAACATCCTGCGCCATTTGTGTACAGAAGAAAATACCAACGCCTTTGGATCTTATCAACCTGATAACCTGCTCGATCTGATCCAAAAATGCTCTTGGAGCATCTTTAAATAACAAATGCGCTTCATCCAGAAAGAAAACCAGTTTAGGTTTGTCAAGATCTCCGGCCTCAGGTAATTTTTGATATAATTCTGCCAGCAAGCTTAGCATAAATGTGGAGAACAAAGCAGGTTTGTCCTGAACATCAGAAATATTCAGTAAGCTAATAACGCCTTGTCCGTCAACACGATTGATCAGATCAGTAATGTCAAATGATTTTTCCCCAAAAATACTTCCTACACCCTGCTGTTCCAGAGCCACTATTTTGCGCAGAATTGTACCGGCCGTAGAAGAAGATATGGTTCCGTAATCTGCTTTGATTTCGGCAGCTCCGGGTCCTTCTGAAAGATAACTTAATACTTTTTTTAAATCGAACAAATCGACCATCGGCAGATCTTTATCATCGGCATATTTGAAAAGTATGGCTAGTACCCCGGATTGCGTATCATTTAATTCAAATATTTTTGAGAGTAAAATCGGGCCGAATTCTAAAATGGTAGCACGCATTTGCGCTCCTTTCTGGCCACTTAAAGAATATAATTCTACCGGATATCCCTTAGGGTCAAAAACGGTACCAAGCGCTTTCGACCGTTCCTCTATTGCTGCATTGGATTTTCCTGGTTGTGCAATACCCGACAAATCTCCTTTAATATCAGACATAAATACAGGAACTCCGGCGGCAGAAAGCTGTTCGGCAAGTACCTGTAGTGTACGGGTTTTTCCTGAACCAGTCGCACCGGCAATTAGTCCGTGGCGGTTCATCATTCGCAGGGGGAGATTTACCTGAGCCTCTGTAATAATTTCTCCGTCCAGTATAGCTGATCCCAAATGAATGGCAGGCTGACTGGTTTGATAGGACTTTTGGATGGCAGCTACGAATAGATCTCTTTTAGACACAGGTGTATGTTGTTATTGTTAATGACAAGTTAATTTACCAAATTTATATCTTTTGAAAACATTCCTTGCTTTTATAACAATATTCGAGTGAAATATTATTCTTTCCAGATGATGTATTATTTTTTGTAGTAGTTTGTATTTACGAAATATTATTAGGTATTTTGACAAATTCACTATGTAATTATTCTGATTTTAATTCACGGAACCACAATATTTGCCGCATATGCTTAGTCGAGTTGCTAATTCAATTTATTGGATGAATCGTTATATGGAACGGGTAGAAAATTACTCCCGTTTCGTTGGAGTTAATTTTAATCTTGCGCTGGACCTTCCTCCTGATGTCGATGAACAATGGGAGCCGCTTCTCATTGCTACTGCCGATCATTTTACTTTTTACAAATATTATGAAAAGCCGACAAAAGAAGATGTGATCCATTTCATGACTTTTGACAAACGTAATCCCAATTCGATCATCAGTTGCCTTTACGAAGCCAGGGAAAATGCCCGTACAATCCGGGAAACGATATCGAAAGAGATGTGGGAAAGTATCAATACGTTTTATTTGACCATTAAAGGGACTTCTGCTGAAAATTTCCGTAACATGGATCACATGCAGACTTATTTTTCGGACATTCGTAAAAGCTGCCAATTGTTCCATGGTGTAGTCGACTCCTCTATTACGCGTAATGAGGCCTGGCATTTTGGCCGTTTAGGCCGTCATATTGAGCGTGCTGATAAATGTTCAAGATTTTTAGACGTAAAATATTTTACACTTTTGCAGGATTCCGGTACTTCTGGTTCGACATTGGATTTAATGATGTGGACCGCTGTGTTGAAATCGGTGAGTGCATATAATATGTACCGTCAAACACATCGCGCACTTACGCCGATGAATATTGTTGCATTTTTAATTCTTGACAAATTATTTCCGCGTTCTATTGCTTACAGCGTTCGTCAGGCTGAGCTTTCTTTATATGCAATCCGTGGTTCTATTCCGGAAAGAGGACATACTGATCCTGCTGAAAGAGCATTAAGTAAAATGCGGAGCGAACTGGAATTTACAGAAGTAGAAGATGTGTTTAAAATGGGTCTGCACGAATATCTGGACAAATTTCAGACTAAAAATAATGATGTAGATACTGCCATTTTCAACATGTATTTTGGCCTGGAACCAGAACAATCGCAAGGACAGTCGATGGGACAAACATCCGGAAAATCAATGAATCAATGGATGAACTGAAAGGTTTTATAATTTAGCGTTTCTGTTTCAGAAACGTTTACAGGTATACTTATTGCTTAAAGATTGAAGTGGCAACCGGACTGGTTGCCATTACTTATACTCCGGGTATAACAAATTGTCTTTTTGCTTAACTAAAAAAATTCATGAATCTGAAAGTTCATCACTCACTCGTTTATACTTACAATTTTCCTGTTGTGCTGGATCAGCATGTACTTTATATTTATCCAAAGCCCTACCCACATCAGCGTATCATTGACTATTCACTTTTTTTAGATCCTCAACCATCCAAAATTGTCAGAAATATAGACGCAGAAGGTAATCCACAGCAAGTAGCTTATTTTTTTAGCGGTCCGGTAACCGGCTTAACTGTGGATGCCGTTATTACTGTAAGTTCAGATCCGGTAAATATTTTCGACTTCGTACTTTTTCCTTTTTCAACCCAGAAATTTCCTTTTTTATACGAAGACCGTATTTATAAATATTTGATTCCCTATTTGAGCAGGAGCGATGTTACAAATTACGTTGAACAATTTGCCAGAAAAATTGCTTCAGAAGTGAACTGGGAGACCGTTCCTTTCCTTGTACAATTAAGTTATTTTATTAGTACTAATTTTAGTTATCAAAACAGAGAGTTTGGAAAAGCTTATCCTCCGGATGATACTTTGCGTGACCGTATGGGTTCGTGCCGTGACTATTCAAGGCTTTTTATAAGTGCTTGCCGCAGTTTGGGAATTGCCGCACGTTTTGTAAGTGGATATTTATATGGAAATCCTCTTCAGGCGCATGAGCTTCATGCATGGGTTGAAGTGTATCTTCCGGGTGCCGGCTGGCGTGGATTTGATCCGACTGAGGGCAGAGCTATTCTCAATAATCACATTAGTGTGGGCGCATCCGCAGATTTTGATCAGCTTGCTCCGGTCATGGGTTCTTTCCGTGGATTCGCTAATGCGTCCTTAATAACGCAGGTTGATATAGAGATGGTGTAATATTTATAGAAGCCCTTTTAATCAATACTTTCTATTGTTTCAAGAAAAACCAATTTAGGCGTAGGAAATTTAGTATTTTTGTACCCAAACAAACAGAGGAATTCAGATCGTGACGTTAATAAAATCTATATCAGGGATCAGAGGTATTGTTGGTGGAAAATCCGGCGAAGGACTGACTCCGATTGATGTTGTAAAATTCGCAGCTGCATATGGAACATGGCTGCGACGTACTAATCCACAGAATTTAAAGGTAATTATTGGAAGGGATGCCCGTCTTTCAGGCGAAATGGTAAGCCGTTTGGTAGCTGCTACCTTGCAGGGTGTTGGCCTTAGTGTAGTAGATTTAGGCCTTTCTACGACGCCGACAGTCGAAATTGCAGTTACGATGGAAAAAGCGGGAGGAGGAATTATTCTCACTGCAAGCCATAATCCTATTCAATGGAATGCATTGAAATTGCTTAATCATGAAGGTGAATTTATTTCCGAAGAAGAAGGCGCGGAAGTATTGAGAATTGCTGATGAAGAAGACTTCATTTTTGTTGATGTCAAAAAACTGGGCAGTTATCGCATTGATGATACTTATCTTCAAAAACACATTGACCATATTCTCGGATTGCAATTAGTGGATGTTGAAGTAATCAAAGCTGCTAATTTCAAAATTGTAGTAGATGCAGTAAACTCGACAGGCGGAATAGCAGTTCCTATGTTACTGGAAGCGTTGGGTGTACAAGTCAAAAATATTAAGAAATTAAACTGTGATCCAACGGGTAATTTTGCTCATAATCCTGAGCCTTTACCTGAACATTTGCGTGAAATAAGCAAAGAATTAAAAGACGGTTCCTACAATCTGGGTATCGTTGTTGATCCGGATGTGGACAGACTGGCATTAATGTGCGAAGATGGAAGTCCTTTTGGTGAGGAATATACACTGGTAGCTGTTGCTGATTATGTGCTCAAAAATAACGTTGGGAATACCGTTTCAAACTTGTCATCAACTGCTGCTTTACGTGATGTGACTGTAAAAGCGGGGGGGCAATATTTTGCTTCCGCAGTAGGTGAAGTGAATGTGGTAACGATGATGAAAGAGCACAATGCAATCATAGGCGGAGAAGGAAACGGAGGCGTAATTTATCCTGAAAGTCATTATGGACGGGATGCATTAGTTGGTATTGCACTGTTTCTTACACATTTGGCGAAATTTGGTAAAACAGCATCTGTTTTAAGAAAATCATATCCGGGTTATTATATCTCAAAAAATAAAATTGAGCTGACTCCTGATATTAATGTAGACAATATTCTGAGCCGTATTCAATCCAAATATTCTAAACAGCCATTAAGTATTATTGATGGTGTACGTATTGAGTTTGATCACGAATGGGTGCATTTACGCAGGTCTAATACTGAGCCAATTATTCGTATTTACTCAGAATCGGAAACACAGACGACTGCTATTAATCTTGCAAACAAAATAATTTCTGATATAAAAGAGATCATTTCAGAACCAAAAAATAAATAATGAAGGTCTATTTAGACAATGCTGCTACAACTCCGCTGGATCCTGAAGTAATGGAAGCGATGCTTCCTATTATGATGGAACAATTTGGTAACCCGTCTTCTATTCATTCTTATGGCCGGGCTGCACGTTCGGTGATAGAAAGGGCAAGAAAGCAGATTGCCGGGATATTGAATGCCGCACCATCAGAGATATTTTTTACCTCTGGCGGAACAGAAGCAGATAATACTGCTATTAAATCAAGTATTGAAACATTAGGTTTAAAACATGCCATTACATCACGCATAGAACATCATGCGGTATTGCATACATTAGAACATCTTGAAAAAACCGGACAAATTGAACTTAGCTTTGTCAATTTGAATGAAGAAGGCGTGGTGGATCTGACGCATCTGGAATCGCTGCTAAAAACACATTCAAAATCTCTTGTTTCTTTAATGCATGGAAACAATGAGATTGGTAATTTGCTGGATTTGGATGCTGTGGGTGATTTATGCAAGAAATATGATGCGTTGTTTCATTGTGATACTGTTCAAACAATGGGTCATTACAAACATGATTTGCAACAATTACAAGCGAATTATATAGTAGGTGCTGCTCATAAATTTAATGGTCCGAAAGGAATTGGTTTTCTTTATGTACGGCCCGGGATAAAAATTCATCCTTATCTACACGGTGGCGCTCAGGAGCGTAATATGCGTGGAGGTACTGAAAATGTTTACGGAATAGTTGGTTTGGCAAAAGCATTAGAAATAGCTTACCGGGACATGGATTCGCATCATAATCATATCGAAGGCTTAAAAAGCCGGATGATTCAGAAATTAAGTGAAAATATAGAAGGTATTCGTTTTAATGGTCAGTCGGGCCAATTGGGAAATAGCTTATATACTGTTTTAAGTGCAAGTTTGCCTCCTTCGGATATTAGTGATATGTTATTGTTTAATCTTGATATTTCAGGAATAGCAGTTTCTGGTGGAAGTGCCTGTTCAAGTGGAACAGAAATCGGCTCGCATGTTTTAAATGAACTTCAAATTGATCCGGAGAGAGCAAATGTAAGGTTCTCATTTGGAAAATATAATACAGAAGAAGAAGTGGATTATGCTGTTACTACATTGTCAGAATTGTACCGTAAGGAATCTGTAATGCTTTAAGTATAAACAGAAAAGAAGTCAGCCCCAGAGAAGTCAAGTTTTTAACCTAGTCTTGACTTCTCTGGGGCTGACTTCTTTAAATCAAAAAACAGTATTTTTCAAGCGTTTTTGACAAGATCTTCCAACGTTTCAATCCAGATATCACTGTCGTTCAGGCTTTCTACAAGCTGCCAGTGTTTACCTCCTGCTTTTTCGAAAATTTCTTTATATTCATCTCCTACTTCAATAGTAGTTTCCAGACAATCAGCTACAAAAGCCGGTGAAAAGGCGAGTACACTTTTAATCCCTTTGTTTGCCAGTTCAGGAATTATTTCATCCGTATAAGGTTTTATCCAGGGCGTTTTACCAAGTCTTGATTGGAAAGCAACTGTATATTTGCCTTCCGGAATTCCCATTCCCTTTACAAATAATCGTGTTGTCTCATAACATTGGGCACGATAACAATGTTGGTTTTTGGCATCCAGCTTATCACAGCAAGTTCCAAATTGACAAACATTAGCAACATCACCTTTTGTAATCTGTCTTTCAGGAATTCCATGATAACTGAACACAAAATGATCATAATCTTTTTGCGCCATGTATTTTTTGCCAAGATTGACAAATCCTTCAACAAATTTGGGATGATCCAGAAAACGATTTACAAAGCGGATCTCTGGAAGTACTTCCCAGTCTTTCACCACTTCCATCACTTTTTTATATACCGAACCTGTTGATGCAGACGCATATTGAGGAAAAAACGGAATAACGATTATTTCAGAAAGACATTCCTTCCGCAATTCATTTAATCCATTTTCAATACTCGGGCTTTGATAACGCATGGCAAGCTTAACCACATAATTATCTCCCAATACCTTTTGTAATTTCTCTTCAACAGAATAACCATAAATTTTTAATGGAGATCCTTCCGGAGTCCATAATTGCTGATAAATTTTCGCTGATTTTGGTGCGCGAAAAGGTGCTATAATCAGATTGATAAGTAACCAGCGATTTAGGAACGGAATATCAATTACACGTTCATCCATCAAAAATTCGCGCAGGTATTTTCTTACATCAGGTACAGAAGGACTATCCGGAGTGCCAAGGTTAACAATAAGAACGCCTGTTTTCCCAACGGCTTTTTTCTCTGAAATTGGAGCCTGGGTCAATGTATTGGTATGCATTTAAGTTTATAATATTCAAGGTGAAATATTGTATGTATTAAACTGATGCCAACAACTATAAAGTTCGCTGTACAACTGCTTTTAATATCATAAGCCTAAAAGTATTTCTTTCAACACAGCCTGTGCAGACCATTCACGATTTGCAGCTTCTTCAATAACTAATGAACGTGGACCGTCCAATACCTCGTCCGCAACTTTCATATTTCTTCTTAAAGGCAGGCAATGCATGAATTTTCCATTATCAGTCAGAGCCATTTTTGCTTCGGTAAGCATCCATGAAGGATCGCTTGTTAATACCTGTCCGTAATGTGTGTAGGAAGACCAGTTTTTACCATAAACAAAATCAGCGCCTTCCAAAGCTTTCTCCTGATCATAAATCACCTGTCCTTTGCCCACAAATTCGGGAGCCAAATCGTAACCTTCGGGATGTGTAATGACTAGTTCTACATCCATAGGGTTCATCCATTCACAAAATGAATTGGCAACTGCCTGCGGTAATGCTTTAAAATGCGGAAGCCAGGTAAGTACAACTTTCGGGCGTTGTTTTAACTTAAATTCTTCAATAGTAATACAATCAGCCAGCGATTGCAATGGATGACGGGTTGCTGATTCAAGGTTGACAATCGGTACATCAGCATATTTTTTAAACTGTTGGAATACAATTTCCTGATAGTCTTTTTCACGATCCTGCAAACCTGCAAAAGAACGGATACCGATGATATTACAATAACGCCCAATCACCGCAGCTGCTTCCTTAACATGCTCTGCTTTGTCACCGTTCATGATCACGCCTTCTTCCATTTCCAATCCCCAGCCATCCTGTCCAACATTCATGATGATAACATTCAGGCCAAGATTCTGAGCAGCTTTCTGTGTACTGATCCTGGTTCTCAGGCTTGAATTAAAGAAAAGAAGCCCGATTGTTTTATTCTTACCCAACTCTATATCAGCAAATGGATTGCGTTTTGCAGCAATACCACTTGTAATTAATTTTGGAAGGTCTAATACGTCTTTAAAGGAAAGGAAATGTTTCATTTATATGTATTTACTGCAATGGGTGCTATGATTTTTTGCAATAGAAGCAAGAAAAAACATATTAGCCTATTACTATTCTATTTTTAAATATCAATTGTATCCGTTGCGTTAAATAAGACTTCCAACTTCAATTCGCAATGCTTCTAAAAACATATCTGCTTCTGCCTTACCCAATGCCAGCGAGGGTAATAACCGAATCGTATTAGCTCCTGCTACACCG
>Ga0247739_10000352_pt1 | contig 16305 bp, 17 predicted proteins | sample UWRJL058202B2_FD_180943 | JGI IMG/M metagenome (GOLD analysis project Ga0247739, IMG submission 180943) | Plant litter microbial communities from Arlington Agricultural Research Station in Wisconsin, United States - UWRJ-L058-202B-2 | ecosystem: Environmental > Terrestrial > Plant litter >...
GGGGTGAACCCCCAGGTCGCGGGCGACGGTTTTCAGGACTATGCGCTGGGCACCGTCGCTTTCCTGAACGGCGACCGCGCCGGGCTGGAAGCCGCCCGCGCCCGGCTGGCCGCGACGCCGGAGCCGGAAAACTGGGCCGAGGTCACCGCGTCCTTCCGCGAGAAATACAACGTCCAGATCAAATGGCCGATGAACCTCGATGTCCTCGACGGTCTGATCGCCTGTTTCGGCAAGAGCTATGACGAGGCCTACGGCGACTGCCGCCCTGCCTGAGGTCTTCAGGCCGCCGGCGTGATCCGCAGGATGACCGGCTGGTCGTCCGCAGGCCGAACGTCGAAGCCGAGGATCATCCGGCGGGTCCGCGTCCCGATGGTCCCGGTCGCCGGATCCATGGTGCTCTCCTCGACCTCCAGATCGACCCGTCCGGACGACTGGCCCAGCACCTTGAACGAGAGGAAGTCGCCGATCTGATAGACCCACCAGCCCTCGGCCGGGCTGCGGTAGAAGGCGATGTAGGTCTGCAGGCCGTTCATGGCCGGATCGCCGCCCGCCACGCCGAAGATCTTGCCGTCCATGCCGGTGACTTCGGCCAGCGCCTGGACCTCGACGACGGAGGCATAGGCCTGAAGGTTATCGCCCGGCAGAGCCTTCACCGGCAGGCCGTGCCCGCTGGGGGTCAGGGCGGCGACGGCCGGCGTTCCGGTCGGCGGGGCGGCAGGCTCAGCCGGCGTCCCGGCCGGAACTGCGACGGCCGGCGCTTTCGGGGCCTGAAACGCGGTCCAGGCGGCGCCCAGACGGTCGCAGCCCGACAGGGACACGGCGACCGCGGCGATGACGAGTATCGAGACGTTGGTTTTCATTTTTGAGCCCTCCCAAGGCGACCTTGGGCGTATCGCGGCTCTGGCACAACACCGTTCGTTTGTTCGGCGACCTAGCGCTGGAACAGCTGGAGCAACAGCGAGGGCGTGCGGTTGGCGATGCCGAGGGCCTGTATCGCCAGCTGCTGCTTGACCTGCAGCGACTGAAGCCGCGCGCTTTCGACGGCCAGATCGGCGTCGACCAGCCGGCCAACCGAGGTATCGATGGCGTCCTGCACCTTGCGGACGAAGGTCAGATGGGTGTCCAGCGCCTTCGCGCCCGTCCCCAGCCGGCCGAGCGCGGCGTTCACCTTGTCCATGGCCGAGGTCAGGATTGGAAGATCGGTCGTGGCGTTCAATGCGGTCAGGTCGGCCGGCAAACCGGCCAGCAGGGAGCCGGTCGTCGACAGGTCGATCGCATCGACGTTTATGGTCGAGACGCCCCGGCTGTCGGCCAGGGCCTTCACTCCGTTGGCCACGGCGGCAGGCCCCACCAGATTGAGCCCGTTGAAGCCGGCGTTCCCAACCGTGCGGTCAATCTGGTCGCGCAGCAGCCGGTAGTCCTGATCCAGCGCGTTGCGAGAGGCCGTAGTCAGCGACGGATCGGACGCCGCCAGCATCTTCTCCTTCATCTGCATCAGCAGGTCGGAGACCGTCTCGCCGGCGGCCAGACCGACGTCGACCGCCGACTGCCCGCGCTGCAGGGAGGCGATGACGGCGTCATAGGCCTTTGACTCCGCCCGCTGCCCCTGGGCGATGGCCCAGATGGCGCCGTTGTCCTTGGGACTGGCGATCTTCAGCCCGGTCGAAATGCGATTCTGGGTGACCGAAAGCTCGCGGTTGATCGCCGCGAGGCTCTGCAGGGCGATCGTCGCGCCCACGTTCGTGTTGACGCTGAACAGCGACATCGAACTCGTCCAGATTTCCGGAGCGACGCCGATTGGCAACCGCAGGATGTTTTATCCCGACATCGGTTGTGCGGCCTTCGGGTTACCAAGGGCTGAACGGCGGCTTGCGTCCCCCCGGCCCTGCGCCTATCGCCCTTGCGTGCCCGTTCTCGACCTTCTCGACCTGTCCGCCGCCTGCCCGCCCGGAACGCCCTGGCTGGGGCTGGACCTCGGCGAGAACACCATCGGGGTCGCCGCCTCCGACACCTCGCGCATGATCGCCAGCCCGCTGGAGCTGATCCGCAAGACCAAATTCACCCAGGATGCCCAGCAGCTGATCAAGCTGATGAACGGCCGCAACGTCTCGGCGCTCGTCATCGGCCTGCCGATGAACATGGACGGCACCGAGGGCCCGCGCGCCCAGTCGTGTCGCGCCTTCGCCCGCAATCTGGAACGACTGCGGCCTGTGAACGTCGCCTTCTGGGACGAACGGCTGTCGACCAGCGCGGTGGAGCGGTTCCTGATCGACGAACTGGACCTCAGCCGCAAGCGCCGCGCCGGCGTCGTGGACCGCACCGCCGCGGCCTGGATCCTCCAGGGCGCGCTGGACCGCGTTCGGGATCAAGCCACATGGGTCTGATCCCCATGGTGGCCGGGGTGATGCCGGTCTTCGTCCTGATCGCCCTCGGCTATGGGCTACGGAAGTCGAACTTCCTGCCCGACGCGACTTGGCGGCCGATCGAGAAGCTGTCGATCAACTTCATGTATCCGGGCTTCCTGATCCCCGCGATCTGGGGCGCGGACATGTCCGGCGGCGGGGCCAGCGCGGCGGCGGGCGCAGCCGTCGCGGCGGTGATCATCGTGGCTATCGGCACCTTCGCCGCCAAACCCTTCATGAAAATCGACGGACCGGCTTACACCAGCGTCTTCCAGGGCACGATTCGCTGGAACAGCTTCGTCTTCCTGCCGGTCATCCAGGCGGCTTTCGGCGAGAAGGGCCTGGCCCTGGCGGCGGTGATGATCGCCAGCATCATTCCCGTGACCAACATCCTCTGCGTCGGCGTCCTCGCCCGCTGGGGCGCGGATCAGCGCGGCATGCGGCCCGTGGCCCTGATGAAGGCCATGCTGGCCAATCCGATCCTGCTGGCCTGTCTGATCGGCCTCGCCCTCAACTTCGCCCGCGTGCCCTTCATTCCGGGCGTGACGGACACGCTGAAGCTGGTGGGCTCGGCCGCTCTGCCGACCGGCCTGATCATCGCCGGGGCGGGCCTGAGCTTCGCCGAGGTGGCGCGCAGCAAGGTCACCATCGCCGGCGTCTCCTTCGTCAAGCTGATCATCATGCCGCCCCTGATGTGGGGTCTGTGCATCCTGTTCGGCGGCGACCACCTGGCCCAGGGCGTGGCCATGCTGTGCGGCGCGGCCCCCGGCGCGGCGGCGGCCTATCTGCTGGCGCGGCAGATGGGCGGCGACGCCCCCCTGATGGCCGGGATCATCGCCCTGACGATGGTGATCAGCGCCCTGATGATCCCGCTCTTGCTGTTCATCTATCATCTGACCTGAGCAAGGGTTATAGCCCGGCCTCGATGACCGATTCAGCCACCGTCACCGACCTGATCTCCGAACGATTGATCCCGTTCCCGTCCCCGCATTTCCTGTCCGCCGGCGATCTCAATCCGCCCGCCGCCCTCGGATTGCTGGACCTCGCCGACGCCTTCGTCGACTTCAACCGGCAATCGGCCAAGTCGCTGGACCTGATGCACGGCCGCACGGTCGTGAACATCTTCTTCGAGAACTCGACCCGCACCTCGTCGTCGTTCGAGATCGCGGCCAAGCGGCTGGGCGCGGACGTGGTCACCATGCCGGTGCAGGCCTCCTCCGTGGCCAAGGGTGAGACCCTGATCGACACGGCGGTCACCCTGAACGCCATGAAGCCGGACATTCTGGTGATCCGCCACGCCTCGTCGGGCGCCGCGGCCCTGCTGTCCCAGAAGGTCGGCTGTGCGGTGGTCAACGCCGGCGACGGCCGCCACGAACACCCCACACAGGCCTTGCTGGACCTTCTGAGCCTGCGCCGCGCCTTCGGCGACGTCGGCGGCCTGACCATCGCCATCTGCGGCGACATCGCCCACAGCCGCGTCGCCCGCTCCAACGTCATCCTGCTGTCGATGATGGGGGCCCGCGTCCGTCTGATCGGACCGCCGACCCTGGTGCCCGGCGACGCCGACCGCTGGGGCTGCGAGGTCTTCCACGACATGCGCGAAGGCCTTCAGGGCTGCGACGTCGTCATGATGCTGCGCCTGCAGCTTGAGCGGATGGAGGGTGCGCTGGTCCCCTCGACCCGCGAATACTTCCGCTTCTGGGGTCTGGACCGCGAGAAGCTGGCCTGGGCCCTGCCCCATGCGAAGGTCATGCACCCGGGTCCGATGAACAGGGGCGTCGAGATCGATTCCGACGTCGCCGACGACCTGTCGGTCTCGCTCATTCAGGATCAGGTCGAGATGGGCGTCGCCGCCCGGATGGCCATCCTCGCCTCCCTCGCCAATCTGCGGGGAGCCGCCCGATGACCGCGCTCGCTATTCTGAACGCCCGCCTGCTCGATCCGGCCACCGACTACGACGGGCCCGGCGCCTTGCTGATCGAGGACGGCAGGATCCTCGAGGTCGTACGCGGCGGCGCGACCCAGGTCCCTGCGGGCGTCGAGGTCGTGGACGCGGGCGGCAAATGCCTCGCCCCCGGCCTGATCGACATCCGGGTCAAGACCGGCGAGCCGGGCGCCGAGCCCAAGGAGACGCTGAAGTCGGCCAGCCTGTCCGCGGCGGCGGGCGGGGTCTCGACCATCGTCATCCAGCCCGATACCGATCCGGCCGTCGACGACCCGGCCATGGTCGACTTCATCCAGCGGCGCGGCGCGGCCCTGAACCTCGTCAACGTCTTCGCGGCCGGCGCGGCGACGAAGAACCGCGACGGCCAGCGCATGGCCGAGATCGGCCTGATGGACGAGGCCGGCGCCCTGTATTTCACCGATGGCGACAAGGTCATCGCCAACAGCCGCACCCTGCAGCGGGTGATGAGCTATGCCGCCGCCTTCAACGCCCTGATCGCCTGCCGTCCGGCCGATCCCTGGCTGACCGAGGGCGCGGTGGCGACCTCAGGCGAACTGGCGACCCGTCTCGGCCTGTCCGGCGCCCCGGCCATCGCCGAACGCATCCAGCTGGAGCGCGACCTGGCCCTCGTCGAACAGACCGGCGCGCGGTTCCTGGTCGATCAGATCTCGACCGCGGGCGCTCTCGAGACACTGGCGCGCGCACGGGCCAAGGGGCTTGAGGTCGCGGCCTCGGTCTCGATCAACCACCTGTGCTTCAACGAGATCGACATCGGCGACTACCGGACCTTCTACCGGCTCGACCCGCCGCTGCGCCCCGAGAGCGACCGTCAGGCCCTGATCGAGGCCGTGCGCGACGGCCTGATCGACGTCATCACCTCGGCCCACGCTCCTGCTCCGGCGGAAGACAAGCGCCGCCCGTTCGGCGAGGCCGCGCCCGGCGCCGTGGGTCTGGAGACCCTGCTGTCGGCCGCCCTGATGCTGCACCATGAGGACGGGTTGGAGCTGCTCGACATCCTGCGCCCCCTGACCCACGGCCCGGCGAGCCTGCTGGGTCTGGACTCAGGCGTGCTGGCCGCCGGCGCCCCCGCCGACCTCGTCCTGTTCGACCTCAACGCTCCCGTCGTGGTGGATGCGGCGAAGTTGAAGTCCAAGTCCAAGAACTCGCCCTTCGACGGGCGGATGCTTCAGGGCAAGGTTCTCGGGACCTGGGTGGGCGGAAGACGGGTCTTCTAAGTCCTTCTTCCCTTACGGGAGAACGTGGGCCGCGAAGCCGGTCGATGAGGGAGCACTTGATAGCGGAGTCGTAGGACTAGCCGGGATGACGCGGAACAAATCGGGATGAGCCTCTGGTCTGACGGGCTTTCGGGGCGTTGCTGTTCGGCCAAGCCTAGTCTGCGTGGGAAGTGGCCTTGTACGGCTAGGCCGTCGGTTCGGACACGATGGAGAGGCCGAAATCTTCCGCCGAAGGCACAACACGGGTCAGTTTGATTGACGTCCCGCCGACCATTTCGCGGATGGCGTTGGTATGTGATGGGGAGCAGTTGGCGCCCAGAATGATCGAACGCACCATACTGGGTCGGAAGTCGAACAGTTGGCGAGCTCCATGCATTTCAATCGCCCGCCACTCCTGTTCGTATTCCCAGAAGGCGGCTTTAGTCCGGAAGGCATCCATCACCTCCTCACCGGCACCTGGCCCGAACAAATGGCGGATCACTGGTCGTTCAGATTGATATTTGACCTTGAACAACAGGTGGAGCGGTGTGAGAGCTGAAGGCGTAAGGCCGACGGCGTTGATGTCGAACTCGATGCAGACGCCTTGGTGGCTGTCGGCGTAGTGACCCCACATCAAAACCGAATCGTTGCGCTCGGAAAGGCAGAATACGCCGGTCTCGATGGCGGTTCGGCGAGCGCTATCTGCCATGCCCGTTTGGAAGGTGGCCAAACTCCCTCGCGTGAGCGGTCTCTTTGAAGCCGCCTTTGCATAAGCTCGCTGCTCAGGCGGTAGCAGCCGGTCGGCACGCCGGAAAGCACGCCGGACCGACAACTCCGCCTTCACACGGCTCTTGGGGCCTTCGATTATTGGGAAAGTGTCAAACGGGTCGTTGAAATCAGCGGGGCTGGAAAAGAATGCTTTGCCGTCGATGACCAACGCCCGGAGACGGTCCAGAGATTTTTGGCCTGCCGCGAGCGATAGGTATTTGAACAGCGGCTTTTCCGGCACTTGATAGAGCGTCAGATCTCGGTCCAGCGGGGCGTTGCTCACGCAAACTGCATAGCTCCGTTGCGCGTCAACAGGAATGCCCAGATCATGCTGGGACACGGCGGTGCCTTGGTCGGATTAGGGTGAGTGCCGACGTCTGCTATCTGTCCGAACCTCCGGCTTACAGGCCTGAGTGATCCCTCATCCGTCACGCTCCGCGCATTACTTTCTCCCGCAGGGGAAGAAGGAAGTTTAGCGCTTACACGTCGCCGCCTTCGCCACTTCCGCGCCGAGCACCGACTTCACCGCCAGCGGCGTATCCGTTGCGATCACCGTCACGCCCTGATCGAACAGGCCACGGTACTCGCTGACGTCGCCGTCCGCCGCAAAGACGCGGTCCAGCGCGCGGTCGGAGCCGCCCAAGGTGCCGAACTGGGCTTCCACGCCGACGCCCTTCATGGCGTTCCACAACTCGGGATTGGGGCGGCCCGCGCCGGTCCAGGCGAGGATCTGCGGACGGCGCAACCCCTCCAGTTCGGCGACCGACTTCACTCCGGCCGAGATCATCATCTCCGGCGCCATGTCGGCGACGGCGCGGGCGGTCTCGGGGCTGTAGGTGATCAGGATGACGCGGTCGGCGGCGCCGACGCGGCGGACCTCGTCGATGACCGCACGGGCCAGGGTCAGGGTCGCGGCTTCCGACGCGGGCTTCAGGTCGATGCTGGCGATGGCGTGGACCTGTCCGGCGGCGGCCAGAGCCTCGGCCAGGGTCGGCGGCGCCTCATCGGTCAGATGGCCATCGGGCGCGCGCAGCCGGGCCGACTTGACCTCGGCCAGCGTCAGGTCGGCGACCTTGCCCTGTCCCGTTGTGGTTCGGTCCATCGCATCGTCGTGCATCAGGGTCAGCTTGCCGTCGCGGGTCAGGACGGCGTCGATCTCGACGATCGCATTGGGAATGGCCCGACCGGTGGCGCGGACGGCGGCGAGCGAGTTCTCCGGCTGGTCGTCCGCCGACTGGCCCCGGTGCGCCGAGATGACAACGCCGCCGTCACGCACGCAGTCGAACCAGGCGGCCAGATGCGGCTCCGACGACCCGGCGCGCGGCGTGGCGGCGCATCCGGTCAGAAGGGCGGCAAAAGCAGCGACGGCGAAAACGGAACGGATCATGCGCGAACTCCACAGGCGGGCGGACCAAATCCGCAACACCCGGCCAGGTCAAGACAAGGTTTGACAACCGGGGATGATCAGACGCTTGCCGTCACGTTAGTCGCGACGCATCGTGCCGCGAAACACCATACCGGGAGCGAATCACCTTGCAGGATCTTGTAGCGCCGGCTCTGGGCTCGCTCGCCCTCGTAGCGATCGGCGGCTATCTGCTGGGCTCGATCCCGTTCGGCGTCGTCATCACCCGCGCTGCCGGCGCTGGCGACGTGCGCAACATCGGCTCCGGAAACATCGGCGCGACCAACGTCCTGCGCACGGGCCGCAAGGACCTGGCCCTGGCCACCCTGCTGCTGGACGCCGGCAAGGGCGCCGTGGCCCTGCTGATCGCGCGCTGGCTGTTCAATTCCGAGCTGGCGGGCGCCATCGCGGGCGGCGCGGCCTTCTTCGGTCACCTGTTCCCCGTCTGGCTCAGGTTCAAGGGCGGCAAGGGGGTCGCGACCTTCTTCGGCCTGCTGATCGCCGCCCACTGGCCGCTCGGCCTGATGGCTGGAGCGACCTGGCTGATCGTCGCCTTCGCTCTCAGATATTCGTCGCTGGCGGCCCTGATCGCCGCCTTGCTGGCGCCGGTCTATGCGGTCCTGCCGATCCCGGCTCTCGGCCTACCGGTCGGCCAGCCGATCCTGATCCTGTCGGCGGTGACGGCGGCCCTGATCTGGATCCGCCACCACGAGAACATCGCGCGCCTGCTCAAGGGGGCGGAACCCCGCATCGGCGCGAAGAAGGCGTGAGCCTTTCCGACGCAGAACGGTTCGCCCGCCTGCGTCTCGCCCGCGCCGACCGCGTCGGTCCGGTCTCCTTCCGTCAACTGCTGGAACGCTTCGGCAGCGCCGTGCGCGCGCTCGACGCCCTGCCCGATCTGGTGCGCAAGGGCGGCTCGAGCGGATACGCCCTGCCCTCCACCGACCGCATCGAGGCCGAGCTGGCCGCCGGTGACCGCAAGGGCGCACGCCTGCTGGTCTACGGCGACGCCGGCTATCCGCCGATGCTGGCGGCGGTCGATCCGCCCCCGCCCCTGCTCTGGACCCTCGGCGACCCCACCCTGCTGTCGAAGGAGGCCGTCGGCGTGGTCGGAGCCCGTATCGCCTCGGCCGGCGGCCAGAGGATCGCGCGCGGCCTCGCCCAGTCACTGGGACAGGCGGGCTTCGTCGTGGTCTCCGGTCTGGCGCGCGGCATCGACGCGGCGGCCCATGCCGGATCGCTGGAGACCGGGACGGTGGCTGTGCTGGGCGGCGGGGTCGACGACGTCTATCCGCCTGACAACGCCGGCCTCTATGACCAGATCGTCGAGCGCGGCTGCGTGGTCTCCGAAAGCCCCATGGGCGCCCGGGCACAGGCGCGCGACTTCCCGCGCCGCAACCGCATCATCTCGGGTCTGTCGCGCGGCATCATCGTGGTCGAGGCCGAATTGAAGTCCGGCTCCCTGATCACCGCCCGGCTGGCGGCGGAACAGGGCCGCGACGTCTTCGCCGTGCCGGGCTCGCCGCTGGATCCGCGCTCCAAGGGGCCGAACGAACTGCTGCGTCAGGGCGCTATCCTGTGCGAGGGCGTCGACGACGTCCGCCGCGCCTTCGAGACGCTGCGCACCCTGTCCGAACCGCCCGCCGACGCCTTCGGGGACATGCCCGATCAGGTCGATCAGGCCCTCATCGACCGCGTCGCCGCCCTGCTCTCCCCCACACCCACGCCCCGCGACGAACTGGCCCGCGCCTGTGGCGCGCCGGTCAGCCATGTGGCGGCGGCCCTGCTGGAGCTCAGCCTGGCCGGACGAGCGACCCTGCTGCCGGGCGGGCTGGCGAGCCTCTGATCCTCGCGACCAGAAGGCCCTCACAAATAAATCGGAAGCCGCCGAAGGCGATCACCGGTTGAGCGGGGCCATTTGCACCCTAAGAACGGGCGTACAGAATTTTCCCCGCGGACCATGGCCTCTTCACTCGACCGACTGACGGAACAGGAGCGCAGACTGCTGACGTTCCTGGCTCAGGGACACACGGCCAAGACCATCGCCAATGCCGAGGGTATTTCCGTCAACGTCGTCAACGAACGACTGCGGTCGGCGCGGCGAAAGACCGGAGCCGTCAGCAGCCGGGAACTGGCCCGGCTTGTGGGTCAGCAGGACGGCCAGATCCCACAGGAAAATCGTAACAAGCTTTTCGGTGTTGAGCCCGAACCCGGCGCCCCGCATCCCGGTCGAAGCCGGAGTTCCGCGACAGGCGCGGGACGGTGGCTTGTCGGGAGTCTCGCCGTGGTGTCTGGGATTCTGTTGCTGGCTGCCATCGCCAGCTGGTGGGCCGGGGCGCAAACTCCCCATGAAGTCCCCGGGCGCGTGCCGATGCCGTGGTCGAACGCTCCCCGTACAGGTCCTCATTGGGAGGCGATGACGTCCGACTCCGCCCGCCCGACGATCACCTACCTCATCCCCTCGCCTGACGGGCGCGTCGGGGTCTTCGTCCCGCGTGTCGTCATGTCCTGCAGAAGCGTCTCGATGGAAGTGACGGTGCGTGGCTTCACGCCCCAGCCGTCGTGGCCTCAACCCGACCTGACGACCCGGATCGGAGACGCGGAACGGGTCGGCTCTCCGACCGCGGTCGCATCCGCTACGGGGCCGACCCTGGGGTACAGCTTCGCAATCGCCGACGAGATGCTGGAGCCGCTGGGACGCGGCGCGCCAGTGTCCTTCGCGTTCAACGGCGAGACGCAGACCTTCCCGACGATCCAAGAAGACCTGCGGTCGGCCTTCGTCGCGAACTGCGCCGCGCTGGTCCATCCGGGCATGCGGCGGCGCGGCTCAGCCGGCGACCGCGTCTACTGACAGCTCAGTCTTCGGGCGACCGGGTCGCCGCGCGCACTGGCGAGCCCGACCTCGGGAAATCGCGGCCCAGCGCCTCGGCCATCGCCTGTTCCGCGATCAGGAACACCTGATCCCGCTGGTGATAGTTGTTGGACAGAACGATCACCGTCACGTCGGCGTCGGGCTGGTAGGTGATCAGGTTGCGGAACCCCGACCAGCTGCCGGTATGATAGATCTGCAGGTCCTCGAAGGACGGCGACACCATCTCGCCCAGCCGCTTGGTGAAGATGCCGTAGCCCCAGGTGCGGCGAGCGCGGCCGCGTTCCTTGGGCGTGTCGGCCGGGGCGTGGTCGGCCAGCATCTGACCATAGCTGAAGGGCGTCAGGACGTGGCCGCGGTGCAGGGCCCGCTCCCAAGCCAGCATGTCGTCCAGGGTCGAATAGATGGCGCCGGCGCCCATGACGATGCTGACGTTCGGGATGGTCTGGGCGGCGAGGCCCGAGGGATAGTTGGCATAGCCCATGGCCACATCGGGGGCGTCGCCGAGGCCCGTGCGCGCCATGCCGAGGGGCTCGAAGATCGCCGTGCGCATATAGGTCTCATACGGCATGCCGCTGGCCTTCTCGACGATGGCGGCGGCCAGGTTGAAACCGGCGTTGTCGTACTGGACCTTGGACCCCGGCTGGAACCGTAGAGGGAAGCGTTTGGAGTCCTCCGTGAGCTGGTCCAGCGTCGCCGGGGTCACCCGCCGCATGCCCCAGTAGGGCCGCGCCATCAGATCGGGAATGCCCGACGTATGCGACAGCAAATGGTGGATCTTGATCCCCGCCCAGGCCGCCGGGCACGGCTGGATCCATTGGCACACCGCGTCATTGATGGTCAGCTTGCCCTGGTCCTGCAGCTTCAGGATGGCGGCGGCGGTGAACTGTTTGCTGATCGAGGCCAGGCGGTAGCGGGTCTCGATGGTCGAGCGCTCGCCTTTGGACACCTCGGCGGGGCCATAGGCCTGACGGAACAGGACGGTGTCGCCCCGGGCCACCAAAACGGCGCCCATGAAGCGCGGCTGGGCGTCCAGCGCGGCCTTCAGATTGGGCAGATCCTCGATCACCACCACGGGCGGGCGCAGCGGCAGCTGGGCGATCTTCTGGTGGACGGTCTCGGGCTTGCCGTGCGCGCGGGCCAGCAGCACGCCCCCGGCTGCGAGCAGGGCCAGGACGATGACGGCCAGAAGGCCGATCAGCAGCCGGGGCGGACCTCCGGCAGTCTTTGGGACGATAAACAAACGCGAACCTTGAAAACCGGACGTCGGATCAGACGTCGTAATCCAGACCGAACTGGGCGTAGAGGGCCCGGCTGTCCTGCCACTTGGGATCGACTTTCACCGTGACGAAAAGATGGACGGGACGGTCCAGCAGCTCGGTCAGCTCCTCGCGCGACTTCTGGCCGATCCATTTCAGGGTCTGGCCGCCCTTGCCCAGGATGATCGGGCGCTGGCTCTCGCGCTCGACATAGATGGTCTGTTCGATACGGGCCGAGCCGTCAGCCTTTTCGTCGAAGGCCGTGGTCTCGACCGCCGCCGAATAGGGCAGTTCCTCGTGGACGCGCAGATACAGCTTCTCGCGCGTGATCTCGGCGGCCAGCACGCGGATCGGCACGTCGGCGCTCTGGTCCTCCGGGTACAGCCACGGGCTGGCCGGCATGGACATCGCCAGACGCGACTTCAGGTCGTCGACGCCGTCGCCTGTCGCCGCCGAGATCATATAGACCTCGGAATAGACGCCGGTTTCGAACAGGCTGTGCGACAGGGCCAGCAGGGTGTCGCGGCGCATGCCGTCGATCTTGTTGAGCGCCAGGATGACCTTGGAACCCGAGCCCTTCAGGTTCTCGATGATGGTCTCGGTGTCCTCGGCGGACTTGCGGTCGGCGGGCGTGCCCTCCTTGCCTTCCGAAGCGATGTGCGAGGCCGCGTCGATCAGGTGGACCACGACGTCGGCGTCCGAGGCCCCGCCCCAGGCCGAGGCGACCATGGCCCGGTCCAGACGGCGCCGCGGGGTGAAGATCCCGGGGGTGTCGACCAGCACGATCTGGGCGTCGCCCTGGATGGCGATGCCGCGCACGGGAAAGCGCGTCGTCTGCACCTTCTGGGTGACGATCGAGACCTTGGACCCCGTCAGCCGGTTGACCAGCGTCGACTTGCCCGCATTGGGCGCGCCGATGATGGCCGCGAAGCCAGCCTTCGAGTTCGGGTTCGGAATCGTAGTGTCGGTCAAATGACGCCTTCTCGTTGAAGCATGGCCACCGCGGCGGCCTTTTCAGCATCCTGACGCGAACGTCCGGGAGCGGATATGGGTTCTAACCCCTCCACAGACACCTCGACGGTGAAGGTGGGGGCGTGGTCCGAGCCGGAACGGCCGGTGATCGTATAGGTCGGCAGGGGCCGCCCCTGCCCTTGCGACCATTCCTGGAGCGCGGACTTGGGATTGCTCAGCGAGCGTTCGGGCGGACGGGCCAGTTCCTCGGCCCAGGCGCGTTCGAAGACATTGCGCGCCGCGTCCAGCCCGCCGTCCAGATAGACGGCCGCCAGAACGGCCTCGACGGCGTCGGCGATGACGCCTTCCTTGCGACGGCCGCCCGACTTGGTCTCGCCCGGCGACAGGCGCACGGCGTCGCCGATGCCAAGCGCGGCGCCCACGCGGCCGCAGGCGTGCTTGTCCACCAGGGTGTGCAGCCGCGAGGACAACTGGCCCTCATCGGCCTCGGGGAAGTCGGCGTGCAGCCGGTCGGCGACCAGCAGGCCGAGAACCCGGTCGCCCAGAAACTCCATCCGCTCGTTGTCGCGCGGGGCCTTCGAGGTCTGCGGGGCGACGCCTTCGCCAACGCTGGCGTGGGTCAGGGCCCGGTCAAGCAGACGCGGGTCGCGGAAATCGTGACCGAGCCGGCGGACCAGTTCGGCCACCGCCTCTGTCCTTGAATTCGCCATCAGTCGAGAAGGTGGAAGAAGCGGCTGGGCCGGATTTTCGAGAACCAGGTGACCGGGTTCCACAGGCTGGCGCCGGGCTTCCAGGAGAACATGATGATCTGGGCTTTGCCGACCAGGTTCTCGGCCGGGACGAAGCCCACGCCCGAGGACTGTTCGACGCGGCTGTCGATCGAGTTGTCGCGGTTGTCGCCCATCATGAAGTAGTAGCCCGTCGGCACCTCGTAGACCGGGGTGTCGTCCAGGTCGTTCCCGGGGCCGAAGTCCTGGGTCATGAAGCTCTTGCCGTTCGGCAGGGTCTCGCGCGCCTCGGTGGCGGCGCGGGCGCCCCAGGCGTCGGCGACCTCGGTGCTCGACACCACGGCGTCCTGAACGGGCGCGCCGTTGATGTAGAGCTTGTTGGCGATCATCTGGATCTTGTCGCCCGGCAGGCCGATGACCCGTTTGATGTAGTCGGTCTTGTTGTCGCGCGGCAGTTTGAACACGACGATGTCGCCGCGGTTCGGCGCGCGGCCCAGGACCCGGCCGTCGCCGATCGGCAGGTTGATCGGCAGGCCGCTGGAATATTTCGAATAGCCGTAGGACCACTTCGACACGACGATGTAGTCGCCCTCATAGAGGTTGGGCTCCATCGAGGCCGACGGGATGGTGAAGGGCTGGAACAGCAGCACCCGCAGGACGAAGGCGATCAGCAGGGCGAAGACGACCGTCTTGACGATCTCCACGCCTTCGCTGCCGGCGGAGCGTTCTTCAGGGTCGTCGACGCGGGCGGCCTTGGGCATCTTTTCTTTCTTGGCGGAGACGGAGTCGTCCTCGAACGGGGCGTCGCCGTGGTCGCTCCAGATCGGGCGTTTGTCGGCGCTGGTGGCCGCGACGGCGGCGGCCGGAGCTACAGCTAGAAGGGCGGGGTCGGTCTCGTCCGCGGTCGGCTCGAGGATCACCGGCTCATCGGCGATCGTCTTGTCCACGGGAGATTCGGTGGAGACGATGTCGTCCTCCGGGGCGGCCGCTTCAACGACGGCGTCGTGTTCGGTCTCGACAGGGGCCTGAACCGTCGGCGTCGCTTCAGCGTCCACGCCCGTTTCCGGCGTTTCAGGCTCGTGCGGCTTGTGTTCTTCGCTCATCGTTGAGAAGGCCCGGTCCCCGACCGCTTCGCGCGGTTGTCTGTTCGCCGCACTATAGCCTGATTACGACAGCGGCAAGGCCTCGATCACCACGAAGGCGAGTGCATAGGGGTGTTCGTCGCTGAGGGTCAGATGGATTTTGGCGGTGTGGCCCGGGGGCGTCAGCCGGACCAGATGATCGGCGGCGGGACCGGTCAGCTGCAGGGTCGGCTGGCCGCTGCGCTGGTTCACCACCCCCATGTCCTTCCAGTAGACGTCGCGGCGCATCCCAGTGCCCAGCGCCTTGGCGCAGGCTTCCTTGGCCGCGAACCGCTTGGCGTAGCTCCAGGCCGCATCCGGCTTGCGGTCAGAGCGGGTGCGTTCGATCTCGGTGAAGCAGCGGTTCTTGAACCGGTCGCCGAAGCGGTCGAGCGACTCCTGGATGCGGCGGATGTCGCACAGGTCCGCGCCGACGCCGATGATCACGCCGGCGCTCCGGCCCGGGCCTCATCCATCAGGGCGCGCATCCGGGCGATGGCGGGACCCAGACCGACGAAGATCGCCTCCCCGATCAGGAAATGGCCGATGTTCAGCTCCATCACCTGCGGAATGGCCGCGACCGGCTTGACCGTCTCATAGTCGATGCCGTGGCCCGCATGGACCTCCAGACCCAGTTCGTCGGCCAGGGCGGCGCCGGCGGTCAGTGCGGCCAGATGCTGAGCGGCCTCGGCCTCATGGCCGTCGCGGAAGGCGTCGCAGAAGGCGCCGGTGTGCAGCTCGACCACCTGGGCGCCCGTGCGGGCCGCAGCCTCGATCTGGTGCGGATCGGCCCCGATGAACAGGGACACGCGCGAGCCCGCCGCCTTCAACTGGGCCACGAAAGGCGCAATCCAGTTGTGGCCGCCTGCCACGTCGAGGCCGCCCTCGGTCGTGCGCTCCTCGCGCTTTTCGGGCACCAGACAGACCGCGTGGGGCCGATGATGCAGGGCGATGGCCAGCATCTCCTGCGTCACCGCCATCTCGAGGTTCAGCGGCCGCGCCTCGTCGCGCAGCACCACGGCCAGGGCGTCGATATCGGCGTCCGAGATATGGCGGCGGTCTTCACGCAGGTGAGCGGTGATGCCGTCCGCGCCGGCCGCCAGCGCTTCGCGCGCCGCCCGCACCGGATCGGGATACAGGCCGCCGCGCGCGTTCCTGACGGTCGCGACGTGGTCGATGTTGACGCCGAGCCTGAGCACCTGCGCCCGGCTCCCTACTTGGCCAGCCGCCGGCTGCCCGGGTCCTGCACCGGGATGGCGGCGAGGTCGGCGGGCAGTTCGTCGGCGTGGTAAGCGGGCACGTCCAGGGTCGCCAGGGCGATCAGGGGCACGCCGACGTCGGCGCGGCCGCCCGAGCGGTCGACGATACAGGCCGCCGCGACCACGTCGCCGCCGGCTTCCTTGATCGCCGCGATGCATTCGCGCGAGCTCAGGCCTGTGGTGACGATATCCTCGACCATCACGACCTTCTGGCCGGGCTCGATGTGGAAGCCGCGACGCAGTTTGAAGGCGCCGCCTTCGCGCTCGACGTACAGCGACGCCACCTTCAGGTGCCGCGCCGTCTCATAGCCGGGGATGATGCCGCCCACGGCGGGCGAGATCGCCACATCGACCGGACCGACGGTG
>Ga0247739_10000354_pt1 | contig 16289 bp, 16 predicted proteins | sample UWRJL058202B2_FD_180943 | JGI IMG/M metagenome (GOLD analysis project Ga0247739, IMG submission 180943) | Plant litter microbial communities from Arlington Agricultural Research Station in Wisconsin, United States - UWRJ-L058-202B-2 | ecosystem: Environmental > Terrestrial > Plant litter >...
CAGCGAATCGGATACGGCAAACCGCTTTCCTTCCAAAGGTGTTATTTTGATGTCAGAATCGAAAGTTTTAAATATTTTCCTGTTCAAATCTTCCATCCCGTTAAATACTGAAAGTACCACCACCATGGCCATTGTACCAACAGCCACACCAGTCATAGCAATGCGTGCTATCAAACTGATGAAACTTCTTTTATTACGGGAAAAAAAATATCTTTTTGCTATTCGGTACGGAAGATCCATTATCAGGAAAACATGAACTCAGTTTGACTCTTCTCTTTCTTCTTCTTCCGGTTGTTCAGGAGGAATGACCAGATCCGAAAACAGAAGCTCCATTTTTGCTGCATATTCAGCTGTGTCATCCAGATAAAACTGTAAATGCGGAACGATCCGTAACTGATGTCTTACTCTTTCAGCCAATTTCTGACGGATAAATTTTGTATTTTCCTGAATGGTCTCCAGGAGAAACTTTTTATTTTTATCAGGTAAAAAACTTAAATATGCCCTTGCAATTCCTAAGTCTGGCGTAACGTGGACTGACGTAATTGTAATAAATGATCCTACTGTTAAGTGCTGAGCATCTTTTTGGAAAATTTCACCCAAGTCCTTTTGAATTTGTCTCCCTACTTTTTGTTGTCTTTTTGTTTCCATTTTTATTGATGTACCAACTATATATGTTGTACTGATCTGCTACTACGAACGAGTATTCTTTAACTGCTATTCGTTGTTTCTTATTTAAATAACCACAAATATCCATACTTATTTTGTTTTTGTAGAACCATGCGTTGTAATTTCGTGAAAGTTATTCTGCTGATACCTAATCAAATCATTAATTGTTAAGTTTTTTTAGAGTCAATGCACGATACCAGATGATCAGTCTGGTTGTATTTTTTCTGCTTTTAAGACTTCCGTTTTTCTTAGGCGGAACACCATTGCTTATTCCGGAACTTAGCTGGATGCTCGTAGGAGAACAAATGCACCGTGGTTTTATGCTATATCGTGATGTCTGGGACAATGTCAGTCCGTTTTCCGGCTTGGTTTATTGGTTACTGGATTCACTTTTTGGAAGGGAACAATGGATCTATCAATTGGTTGCGGTAGCAGTTTGCATTATTCAGATCCTTTATTTTAATTATGTTATTTATGCCCGTGAAGTTTTTCCGGAACGTACTTTTATTCCCGGAGCGCTTTATGCTTTATTTTTAAATATCTCCTTTGACTTGGGAACATTGTCACCGATGCTCATGGCAAATACTTTTTTGTTATTTGCATTTGGCTCCATTGTCAAAATTCTGGTAAGACGGGAAGTTACCAACCAGGTTTTTGAAATGGGTTTGTATATTGGTATTGCAACTTTATTTTATTTGCCTGCTTCTCTTTTTATGGTATGGGCTTTTTTGGCCTTGCTTTTTTATACCGGCTCTACAATCCGCCATCATTTATTAGGGGTTTTTGGATCTGTTTTTCCTCTGCTAATGGTCGTTTTGTTTTTTTACATGAACGATGGAGTTGAGAGTCTGAACAGAAATTTGCTGACTTCCGTATTTCAGGTAAAACAATATAACCTCAACGACTTTACGTCATTGCTGGCGTCGTTATTGCTTCCTTTGGGATTTGGGGTTATGGGTTTTATGCGGATTTTTACTACGCTCCGTTTTGTGAATTATCAAACCAGGATTCAGCAGGTAATGGCTCTTTGGTTCATTATAGCGGTATTTACTATTCCCTTAATGCAATATCTGGCACCTATGCAGTTTGTGATTTTTATTCCGCCTGCGGCTTTTTTTGCAACACATTATTTCCAAAGTTTTAAAAAGAAAAACTATGCTGATGAAGTTCAGTTTATGTTAATGGGTGCAATAATTCTGTTTATTCAGTATCAGGGGCTCAGAGGTATTATACCAGGAGTTGCTATGGGAAAGCTGGAAAGTTTAAGGGTTAAATCTGCTATACTTCCTCCCGATATTCAGAAAAAACGGATTTTGGTTTTAGGGCAGCATACCGGAGAATATGTCAATAACTTTACAGCAACGCCCTATCTTAACTGGGATCTGGCCAGTTATGATTTAAAAAATCTGGATAATTTCGACAGCGTGATACATGTTTTCAATAATTTCAGAAAAGATCCTCCTGATTATGTTATTGATAAAACGAATATTATGCCGAAACTTTTAAACCGTGTTCCGGCACTCCAAAAGCAGTACGAGCAAAGTCCGTGGAAAGGAATTTACCAGCGTAAAATCTAGTAGAATTCCTAACAGGCAATTTTATTAACCCTTGCCTGATGTCGTCCTCCTTCAAATTCGGTATTTAGAAAAGCCTGAATACTGGCCAAAGCAATTTCAAGCTCAATAAACCTTACCGGAATACAAATAATATTGGCATCATTATGCTGCCGGGCCAACGGAGCTAATGGCAAATCCCAAACTAATGCAGCTCTGATTCCCTGATGTTTATTGGCGGTAATACATACGCCTTGTCCGCTACCGCACAAAAGAACACCTTTTTCATACTCTCCGCTTTCTACTCCACTGGCAACCGGATGTGCGAAATCTGCATAATCCACGGAATCTGCGCTGTATGTTCCGAAATCTTTTACTTCAAAACCGTTGGTGGTAAGCCAGTTAATTACAGGTTCTTTATAAGGAAACCCGGCATGATCAGAACCAATAGCAATTTTTCTCATTACTTTTTTGTTAATTGTATCCCCTTAATACAAAGCGTTAAGTGGTGTATTAAATGTTTTTTAATTTTAAAAGACTATCGTACAAAGTTAGTACTATCTGTTCAACAACTAAATTGAGTTTAATTAAAATGAGTGAAGAAATAAAAACAAATAATTCCGAGTTAATAGACGTATCCCTGCTCAATCCTGCGGTTCCTGAAGATGAAAAAAGAATAAAAGAAGCTTTTGAGGATAGAAACTGGAGTGAAATAAAAAGTGCCGATTCCTGGGTAATTTTTAAGGTCATGGCTGAGTTCGTAGAAGGATTTGACAAAATGGCGAAAATTGGACCCTGCGTTTCCTTATTTGGCTCGGCAAGGACAAAGGCTGACAATCCATACTACAAAGTCGCAGAAGAAATAGCGGCGAAATTGGTGCGTCACGGATATGGTGTGATTACCGGCGGTGGGCCGGGAATCATGGAGGCGGGTAATAAAGGTGCGCATGAACAAGGTGGAAAATCAGTTGGACTGAACATTAAACTGCCTTTTGAACAACATAGTAATATTTACATTGACCCGGACAAGAATATCAACTTTGATTTTTTCTTTGTGCGCAAAGTAATGTTTGTCAAATACTCGCAGGGATTTGTAGTAATGCCGGGAGGTTTCGGGACTTTGGATGAGCTTTTTGAAGCCTTGACTTTGATCCAAACCAAAAAAATCGGCCGCTTTCCAATTGTTCTGGTAGGCAGTGCTTATTGGTCAGGATTGCTTGACTGGATTAAAAGTACTATGCTTATAGAGGGTAATATTAATGCCGAGGATTTGAAACTGATCAGCATTGTAGATACGCCGGACGAGGCTGTTAAAGTAATCGATAATTTTTATTCCAAATATTTATTGAAACCGAATTTTTAGAAATGGCAGGAAAGGAATAATGGAAGAAGGAGGGAAAGGACGACACCGCTTATTTCTATGTGAATGAATCATTTTATCGAATACCTAAATCAGATAGTGCCATTGACGCCAGCCGTACAGGAAGCGATCAATGGCATTACTGTTTTTAAGACGATCCCTAAAAATACTTTTCTTCTTCGGAATGGGGAAGTCTGTAAAGAATTTCATTTTTTGGAAAAGGGATTAGCAAGAGTATTTTATTATAAAGATGGTAAAGAAATAACAGCCTGGTTTGCTTCTGAAAATCAAATAGCCAGTGCTATTGACAGTTTATTTACCGGGCAACCATCGATTTATAATATAGAAGTATTGGAAGATGTAAAAGTTTGGAGCTTACAATACCGCAGGTTGGAACCAGTATTTGAGAAACATCATGAAGTTGAAAGATTAGGAAGATTACTCGTAACACAGAATTATTTGCTCTTAGATGAGCGAATGAAGCTTTTCGTTTTCTGCACTGTCGAAGAACGTTATGAACGTTTGCTCTTACAGATTCCTGATATTTTGCAAAGGGTGAAGTTAGGTCATGTTGCTTCTTATTTGGGCATTTCTCAGGAACATTTGAGTAGGATTAGAAGAAATTACAAGAAATGAAATGAAAACGCGATTTTGATAATTATCAAAAGAATTAATCTGTATTCATCCGACTTTTACAACTTGAAAAAGGATAATTACAGAAATTATGGAAAGAAAGATAATTGCCTTAGCGGCCTTCATTATAATTTTGTCAACAATAAAGAACGGTGTAGCACAGAACGTAAAAAGTTTTGAAAAGGACTTTCAAATCCTTTCCCAATCGCATTTTGACTCTTCAAAAGTTGATGGATTCATGAAAACTTACTCTACTTTGTTAACTCCTTTCAATCAGGTAACTCAGTTTGCAATGGGAATAAAGGGTGAAAAGTGGACTAAATTTCCATTAGAAGGTATTAAAAGCAAACAAATTTATTCTGGTAAAATCGATGAATTGCTTGCATCTGCTACGTCAAATAATCGTTTGCTGGCTTATTTGATGATTGCATCTTCGGGGGATACAGCAAGAAAAGAGGCATTAGGACAAAAAATGCAAACCGAGACTTCTCCAATCTGTTCATTATGGCTGGGAATGGGTTTGATGTATTTAGGCTATGATCAAACCTCGAAGCTGTTTCCATGGATGGTAAAAAATAATACGCAGGCCGGAGGATTTTTATTTCCCATGTTTACAAGCCTTCCTGCTGATTCACTTCGAAATACTGCATATCAGTTTGCTTCAGGTACCGACTGGAATGAGCGTATTTATGCCATTCAGCTGTTGATGAAAACCGGATATTCTATACAGGCAGATACAATTTTAAGAGAAGCAATAAAAAACTGGCCGGTTAATTTAAAAGGTTATGCAATAATCCCTGCACAAAATCTTCAGATTGGCAAATTGCTCCCTTTACTCCAGCCATTACTGGACAGTACGCTTACAAAAGTGGCTGTGTTAAAGGCACTGGCTGACAGTCCCACCGAAAGTGACAGATTATTTGTCGTAAAACGAATGGACAAAACTAATCCGGACCCAATTGTTTTGACCGCCCTCAAAAGTTCGAGATATCCGGAAATGATTAAACAATGGCTTTCACAGCTTCAATCAGACAAATTACCAGTTGCATATTATTTTTCAGTTTATCAGGATACGTTGTTAAAAAGCGATATAATGTTGCCTTTTGTTCAGGAAACTATAAAGAAAATAAAAAATCCTAAAATATTAAGTCAGCTTATACCTGCTTTAAATGGTAGAAATGATCAGGTTTCGCAGGATTTGCTATTAAATTTTCTTCGTGATAAAAACAGTTCAGTAAGATATTATGCAAGCGGAGCTTTGATGGGAACTTGTTCGGAAAAATTAAAATTAATCCTTAAAGAAGTTGCGGGCGATACCAATTATTGCGCATCCAATACTTTTGATTTGGCAATAGGCTGTAAAATGGATTCATTGCAAAGTGCGGCTGAATTTATTTATGCAAGTGGATTAGAGCACATGACTATTGTGAATGCTTTAAATTATTTGGCTAATTATCCTGCAAAAAGGCATTTAAAACTATTTAGAAATGTCCTTATTCAGAACGATCCTAATGATATATCATCAAAAAGATTTGCAGCCAAAGGCCTTGCTGAATTGCATGACGTAACTTCTGTGGAAACTATTATCAATGCAAGTGAGAATGAGAGAAAAGGCTCTGACGGGAATACAGTTTTTTATATTGAAGCATTAGCAAAACTGAAAGGTGTAAAAGCAAAGGTCTATGTTTCTACTTTTTTAAATAGTAAAGAGGAGCAAATGAGAATGTTGGCTGAAAGGTTGATTAAGAATTGGTAACGAGGATTTTAAGAAAACAATGCAACATCATATAAATGTATATTTGGATCAACGGTCATAGTAGATAGATCTTCTATTTGTGCTTAAGCCACTAAATTCCTGTCAAACAGATCTCTATGATGAAGAGGCAAACTCTGATAAGCCATCAGTTTTATATCAATAACTTTTTTGTTTGAAAATTCAAAGCAGTTCATATTAGTCTGGATTTGATATTTAGAAACGGTGGAATGTTTCAATCTCAAATCAAAAAGCCAGATAAGGCCTCAACTTCTCAATAGTTGCATCATCCAAAACCTTCACTTTTTTTAAGTCTTCCACGGAATTATATGGACCATGTTGAGTCCGGTAATTAATAATAACGGCTGCGAGCTTTTTATTGCGCAAATAAGAATGGCCGCTTAATTCTTCCATAGTTGCCGTATTCACATTGATCTTTTTAACCGGACTCATCACTTTTGCGTATTTATTCAGTTCTGACATGGCCAGCGAATCCAATCCGTATATTTCCGAAAATTGGTTTACAGAGTAAAAACCGCCAATTGCATCCCGGAATTTTAAAATCCGGAGAGAAAGCTTGGTGCCAATGCCTTTTAATTTAATCAATTGCGTTGTATCGGTAGTATTAATATCAAATGATGCAATGACTGGTTTTACATAAGCTTTTGATTCTTTGCTGTAAGCATTTGTATAGGTTTTTGGAAAAGATGCGGATGCATTTGCATAAGTCTTTTGTTGTGCTGTTGATGCAAATGTTTTAGATCCTGATTGTGATAATTTTATATAAGGTTCAAGGTTCTTGTACAGATCGGCCGGGAAGTCATAAATATGTAGCAAATCTTCTTTTTTGCGGAATTGTCCACCTTTGCTGCGATACTTATCAATTCTTCTGGCTAAAAATGCAGGGATACCTAATTCTGTCAATTGATCTATGGTGGCCTGATTAGGATCAAAAGTGAAAAGTCGGATCGGTCTTTCAGGTGTTTTTTTGTAATCAGATTTGGGATAAAATTTTTCTCCCTCTTCCTTTTCTCCCGACTTTGTTAATTCGGTAGCAATGCTGTCCAGTTTTTGAGTATTTACGGGCTCTGAGGAAATTGGAAATAGTGGAAGAATCCAGCGCCTGAATACAAAAGGAGTCCAAATTAAAAAGAAAATCAGTGCCATTAGCATGAAGGCACCGCGCGCTTCTTTTCTTGAAATACCAAAAAAGTCTTGTAATTGAGCAATGAAGCGCTGGATCATGTGTTTCAGAAAGGTTATTTAGAATGAACCTTTTGACGCAGAAATATTAAATTGGTTTCCAGATTTTTAAAGAAGAGTTTTTACCGATCAGGTCAACGTCGCTGGCGTTGTGGCAAAGTTCGATGTCAAAATGTATTGCATAACAAGCAATAAGGCAATCATTGGCCTTACGAATTGTTACTCCTTTTTTGCGGAGGGAGCGGTATAATTGTGCAGCTTGAACAGAAACCTGATAGGGATCTAAACTTACATTTGTCCCTTGTAATTTCTGATTATACGCACAGTAATGTATAAATTTTATAATTGACAAAAACACAAGTAATATTCCAAGTTTCGATATAATATTTGAATATATTCCAAATGGAACCCCAAATTCCCTAATTTTGCCGATTCTTAAATAAAACGACTTATCGTTTCTATTTCCTTTGGATAAAAATTAATTTAAATAAGTATAAAGTATAATGAGCCAGGCACCTGCGACTTCTTTACAAGACATTATCGGGCATGCAAAAGAATACGGTTTTGTATTCCCTTCTTCCGAAATATATGATGGTTTACAAGCTGTTTATGACTACGGTCAGAATGGTGTTGAATTGAAAAATAACCTGAAAGCAGCATGGTGGAAAGCCATGACACAGCTGAATGACAATATTGTAGGGATTGATGCAGCGATATTTATGCATCCGCTAACCTGGAAAGCTTCCGGCCATATTGATGGATTTAACGATCCGATGATTGATAACAAAGAATCCAAAAAACGTTATCGCGCGGATCAGTTGCTTGAAGGAAAAGCAGAACAATACGAAAAAGATGGCGAGCCTGAAAAAGCAAAAGCTTTACTTGCAGAAATGGGCCGTTTATTGAGTGCAGAGGATTTGACGGGTGTAAGAGACCTGATTATTGCAGAAAATATAAAATGTGCAGTTTCAGGAACTACAAACTGGACAGAAGTGCGCCAGTTTAACCTGATGTTCAGTACACAGATCGGTTCGGTGGCAGAGGATTCCAGTATGATATATCTTCGTCCGGAAACGGCACAGGGTATTTTTGTGAATTTCCTGAATGTGCAGAAAAGCGGACGGATGAAAATCCCTTTTGGTATTGCTCAAATTGGTAAAGCTTTCCGTAATGAAATTGTAGCCCGTCAGTTTATTTTTCGTATGCGGGAATTTGAACAAATGGAAATGCAGTTTTTTATTCGTCCCGGTACTGAAATGGCCTGGTACGAATCCTGGAAAGCAACCCGCATGAAATTCCATCAGGCTATTGGTTTGCCAGCTGAAAAATTGAAATTTCATGATCATGATAAACTGGCACATTATGCCAATGCAGCCGTAGATATTGAATATGAATTTCCATTCGGATTCCGTGAAATGGAAGGAATTCACTCCCGTACGGATTTTGATCTTCGTAACCATCAGGAATTGTCGAAGAAAAAACAACAGTATTTTGATGCTGAACTGGATGAAAATGGTAAACCTTTCGGCAATTATATTCCTTATGTTGTAGAAACTTCGGTAGGAGCTGACCGTCTTTTTCTGGCAGCTTTCTGCAATGCTTATACAGTTGAAACGGTAGGAGAAGGAGATACGGAGAAACAAAGGACTTATTTGAAACTGCATCCGGCACTGGCGCCATTTAAAGTGGCGGTTCTTCCATTGGTTAAAAAAGATGGTCTGGCTGAAAAAGCGCAGGCTCTGGCAAATTCCTTAAAATCATCTTTCCGTACTGCTTATGATGATGGCGCAGCTATTGGAAAACGATATACCCGTCAGGATCTGATAGGAACACCTTTCTGTATTGCAGTGGATTATCAAACGATGGAAGATGATACGGTTACAATCCGTCACCGCGATTCAATGGAGCAGGAAAGAGTGCATATCAGTGAGTTAAAAGAAAAAATTGGTTACCAGGTTTCTATGGAAAGAATTCTGGAAGCCATTTAATTTAGAAGGAATAATATTCAATAAGCAATTTTCAACATTTAGATCTTAAGGATATAGAACAGAAAAGGCCTCACACACGCGAGGCCTTTTCTGTTCTAAATTTAGTTTTTCTTAGGCAAGCTTAACATTTACTGCATTCTGACCTTTGCGTCCTTCCTGAAGATCAAAAGTGACGTCATCGTTTTCACGGACCTCGTCAACAAGGCCTGAAATATGTACGAAAAATTCTTCTCCTGTTTGCGTATCTTTAATAAACCCAAATCCTTTTGAGTCGTTGAAGAATTTTACTGTTCCCTGATTCATATTAATTATTATATTGAAATTTGGTAAAGATACGAATACGAAAATATATACACAGACTTTACTTTTAAAATGCAACTCGTTCTTATTCACATAGATTTACAATAGTATCAGGCTTTGTTTAAACATATTTTTTTCGTTTCATCCAATCTGCCTACCTTTGCGTTTTATATAGCATTTACATGACTGAACAGATTCTGATTTTAGATTTTGGCTCCCAGTATACGCAACTTATAGCGCGTCGCATTCGTGAGCTTAATGTTTATTGTGAAATACATCCTTACAATAACTTCCCCGAACTTACTCCCAATATCAAAGGTGTTATACTTTCAGGTAGCCCTTGCTCGGTTCGTGATGAAAATGCACCGACCATAGATTTTGATAAATTCAGGAAAATAGTGCCGGTTCTTGGCGTTTGCTACGGTGCCCAGCTTATGGCAAGCGAATTAGGAGGTGATGTAAAACCTTCGCAACACCGGGAATATGGCAGGGCTCATCTCAAAATTGATGATGTAGATTCATCTTTATTGGCCGGACTGTCAACATCTTCTCAGGTTTGGATGTCGCATGGTGATACAATTGTAAGTATTCCTCAAAACTTTCATGTAATTGCGTCTACTGAATCCGTTCGCGTAGCAGCATTTAAAATTGAAGACGAACTCACCTACGGAATCCAGTTTCACCCTGAGGTAACGCATTCTGCGGAAGGTAAAAAACTGATGTACAATTTCGTAGCCAAAATTTGTGGTTGCAAACAAGACTGGACTTCCGAATCATTTGTTGACCAGTCGGTTAGTCAGTTGAAACGTCGTTTAGGTAATGACCGTGTTGTTATGGCACTTTCAGGTGGAGTAGATTCCACTGTTGCAGCAACGCTGGTACATCAGGCAATTGGCGAAAATCTGTATTGCATTTTTGTTGATAACGGATTGCTTCGTAAAGATGAATATGAAGAAGTGCTTCATTCTTATCAGGATATGGGACTTAATATAAAGGGAGTTGATGCCAAATCGCTCTTTTACAGTTCTCTGGACGGACTTTCTGATCCGGAAGAAAAAAGAAAGGCAATCGGGAAATCTTTTATAGAAGTATTTGATCAGGAAGCACATCTGATTGAAGATGTAAAATGGCTTGGCCAGGGAACAATTTATCCGGATGTTATTGAGTCTGTATCTGTTAAAGGACCATCAGCTACTATCAAATCACATCATAATGTAGGCGGATTACCTGATTTTATGAAATTGAAAGTGGTAGAACCGCTTAATACTTTGTTTAAAGATGAAGTAAGATCGGTAGGAAGAATCCTTGGTATATCTGAAAAAATATTAGGACGCCATCCATTCCCAGGACCTGGTTTGGCGATTCGTATTTTGGGAGAAATTACACCTGAAAAAGTAGCTATTTTGCAAGACGTAGATGCTATTTTTATTGGCTCTCTAAAAAAATGGAACTTATATAAAGAGGTTTGGCAGGCGGGCGTTATGCTTTTACCTGTTAAGAGTGTGGGTGTAATGGGTGATGAAAGAACTTACGAAAGTGTGGTCGCATTACGTGCAGTAACATCAGTTGACGGAATGACTGCTGACTGGGCTCATTTACCTTACGATTTTCTTGCAGAAGTATCCAACGATATTATCAATAAAGTAAAAGGTGTAAACCGGGTAGTTTATGATATTTCTTCCAAACCGCCTGCTACTATTGAGTGGGAATAAACAGTAAAGAGTTTTTAGTTAACAGTAACTGACTTTGTTCTGAATATTAGTTGTTGCAGATAAGTTGATATCAGTATAAAAAGGAAAAGCGAACATTAATGTTCGCTTTTCCTTTTTAATATATGAAGTTTTGCGTCAGGATCGTCCTACTCTGCCACTAATTAAGCTTAACACAAACAAGACAAGGAAAACGAAGAACAAAATCTTAGCAATTCCTGCTGCACCCGCAGCAATCCCACCAAAACCAAGTACTCCGGCTATGATAGCTACTATGAGAAATATGACTGTCCATTTAAGCATAATTGACAAAAGTTTAGTAAGTTATAAATTGATTTATGATCTATTAAATACCAATTGTATGCCAAACAACAAATCCGGCAAAGTTTATTTTTTATGTTCTTAAAACTTGATTTTTATCAGGAAACGCCTTTTTTATGTGGAGAATGATGCCCAGCGTAGTCGAAATAATATACATATTTTAAAAAAGTACCAATGGAGTTTAATTAATATATGTAGAGTTCTATCTGGCGTTTTAGATGCAGTAATAGAAAATTATGTGTAAATGAATCATTTGCTGTAATTTTCAGGTTAATTAACCTAATGATATAAAATTTAGTATAATGAGAAAACTGGTTGCAATTGTTTTTTTTAGTGTGTTATGCAGTTCCCAAATCTCAGCGCAATCCGACCGCTGGCAGCAAAGGGCAAAGTATCAAATGAATATTGACTTTAATGCTGTTAACCATCAATATACCGGATCACAGAAATTAATTTATTCTAATAATTCGCCTGATACGCTTACAAAGGTATTTTATCATTTATACCTGAATGCGTTTCAACCCGGAAGCCAGATGGATGTTCGGTCCAGAACCATTAGTGATCCTGATCCCCGCGTTAAAGACAGGATTTCAAAACTGTCACCATCTGAAATTGGCTATGAAAAAATATTGTCACTTAAGCAAAATGGTAAAGCTCTAAAATATGAAGTTGTTGGAACAGTGCTTGAAGTAACACTTGCAGAGAAAATTCTCCCAAAAACTGAACATACTTTTGACCTGGAATTTGAAGCTCAGGTTCCAATTCAAATCCGCCGTACCGGTCGTGATAACAGTGAAGGAATTGCATATTCCATGGCGCAATGGTATCCCAAAATGTGTGAATACGATTATGAAGGCTGGCACGCCAACCCATACATTGCCCGTGAATTTTATGGTATCTGGGGAGATTTTGATGTCAAAATTACATTGGACGCATCATACGTAGTAGCGGCTACCGGTTATCTTCAGAATCCGGATAAAATAGGATATGGTTATGGTAAAAAAGAAGTACAGCATAAAGCGGGAGAAAAATTAACATGGCATTTTATCGCTCCCGAAGTGCATGATTTTATGTGGGCAGCCGACCGTGATTATAAGCACGATGTGGTTAAAGTAGATGATAATCTGGAACTTAATTTCTTTTATCAAACAGATACACTTGCCAATGTGTGGAAACAAATGGAGCCTTATGCAGTCCGGTCATTTAAGATTATGAATCAAAAATTCGGGCGTTATCCTTACAAACAGTATTCTGTGATTCAGGGTGGGGACGGAGGAATGGAATATCCAATGGCAACTTTGATCATGGGGCACCAGAGTTTTGGGGGCCTGGTTGGTGTAACCGTACACGAATCCATACATAGTTGGTTTCAGGGTGTTTTGGGAACTAATGAATCAAAATATAGCTGGATGGATGAAGGTTTTACCACTTATGCAGAAAATATTGTAATGGCTGAGTTATTTCCATCCAGACAGGATGCACAGGTTGGTAGTACCACCAGTTACAGAAATCTTGCAAAATCTGCATTGGAAGAACCACTGACAACGCAGGCGGATCATTTTAATACAAACCGCGCTTATAGTATTGGCAGCTACTCAAAAGGAGCGGTGTTTTTGAACCAGCTTGGCTATATTATTGGAAAAGATAAATTAGAAAGCGGGATGAAACGCTATTTCAATGAGTGGAAATTCAAACATCCTAATCCAATTGACCTGAAACGTATTATGGAAAAAGAATCAGGTCTTGAACTGGATTGGTATTGGGAGGATTTTACAGGAACAATTAAAACGGTCAATTACGGTATTAAAGAAGTTATATCCGGTGTTGGAAAAACAGAAGTGATATTGGAGCGTATAGGACAAATACCTATGCCATTGGACGTTGTAGTAAGCTATAAGGATGGAACTCAGGAGAATTTTTATATTCCTTTGGAAATGATGCGTGGCGAAAAGAAGGAAGACATATATTCAAAAACAACTTTATTGGCCGACTGGGGTTGGACCTATCCGGAATATTCTTTTACAATTGATAAGAATTCAAAGGACATAGACCGTATTGTAATTGATCCAAGCAATAGAATGGCTGACATCAACCGGGATGATAATTCATATCCTTCTGTAAATAAACAACTTCCCAGATTTAAAGGAGAAAAAGCGAAATAATTTGTCTTAGTCAAAAAGAGGAAACATATTTTATGTTCCCTCTTTTTGACTAAATAGATTTGAAACTAACCCTAATCAAGGGTTTTCAGCAATTGCACGCTGAATAAGTTTTACCATATCAGACCCGCCACTTGCGCCATTCACACTTGGATTCTGAAAGCTTTGAACTGCTACTGCATAAGGTGAGCCGTTCCAATATCCCCAGAATGGTCCGCCTGATTGGCCTGGCCAGATATCAGCTTTATGGAGGATAGCCTGTGCAGAGCCTGAATTTCCATCCAAAGCTATATTAGTCTGGTAAATAGGGCGTTGGCTGCCTGTAAGGTCTCCGGGATAACCGGTATGTGTAAATACAGCCTGTCCGTCCCAGGAGTCAGAATAGGATTTTGCACCAAGCCATCCTAAAGTTGCCCCCAACCGTTTATCCAGAACAACTACTGTATAATCGAATTTTGCTTCGGTTCCGTCAATGGTCGGGCCAGACACTTTAAAATTGTAATAAATCTTTACAGCCATGGCAATACCATAAGGCGCAGCGCCATTATAGTACAAAGGAGTAAATCTTAACCAGCCGGTTTGATTATTTGGCTTCCAGTCAACAATGTGGCTGCATGTAAGCATATGACGCGGCCCTATCATCACACCACTGCCTGAACCCAGAGGGGATTCTACTTTTCCACTGCATCGCCATGGATAATTAGTGTCATAATATACTCGCCTGTCATCAGGACCAAATATGGTCTTTAAGGGTGCACCTGCAAGATTTCCTACGAAAGAATTTCTGTCTATAAATGCCGGTTTTTGATTTTTTTTCGGTTCTGGTTTTGGTGTTGCACTAAAACCAGATCTTTCCGGAATAAATCCTTCTGTATTTTCATCTTCTTCCGACGCTCTTGAACGACCTTCCGCTTTAATTCCTACTGATATTCCACCTTTAGGATAAACTAGCCCGTCTATTACCTCAGTTTCGAATTCCTGTGAAAAAGCATTCCCGTTTGTTCCGGGTTTTATAGCTTCTCCCTGTACTGCTTTTAAATTTTTGATTTCTTCAATTGTCATTGGTGGAGCCACCATTGTTTGTTTTTTAGTATCCATGATAATTTATTTAATTTAAATTAAGAATAAAATAAAAATGTACTGTTTGAAAGCTTGTTAATCAATTAGTTATTAGAAAATATGTCATTCCACTTCCACTGTAAACATGGATTGTTTTACCGGTTTAGCTTCCTTTTCCCAATTCCTGTTCAGGTAAAAATTTAACGTTGCAGAACCTTTGGACAAAGCTGTTATGGTGAAGACTTCTTTGGCACTTTCGCCCATTTTGAAAATACTTTGCGGTTGAAAACTTTTTTCAATACTTATGCACTTGTCGCCTTCAATGGAGACCGTCCACTCGTATCCTGTGGTACTTTTACCTTCAAAAGAGAGAGTTGTCTGTGCTCCTTTTTTTAATATAATATTATCGCTTTGCGGCATATCTTTCTTTTGAAATAGAACTATTCTACCGTTCTAATGGTCCATAAGTCGTTGCAATACTGGCTATTAGTAATGTAAGCGTAAGGCATCCAGAAATAACCTTTTATTCCCCAGCCTTCACCCCAGGAATTGCGTACTAAAATTGCCTGTTTTGCATCACTATAACCTACTGCCAAAACCGCGTGGCCACCAACTACATGTTCTGTCGATAGCTTTGGCATAGGCATAATACCTGTTCTGGCTACGGTTTGGCTCATAAAACTATTATATACCGTGAAACCAAATACAAATGGATAACCTTCTGCCAGGCAGCCTTTTATAGAAGTAAGATTAACTGGAATCCGCTGATAAGATAATATCTGATTTGTGAGCGCAGTAGAATAACAGCTTTGTGGTGGCTTTTGTGTGAATTTCGCTCCGGGTGCATCGCTGTCATCATACGGCCAATCTGTTTCCGGGCAAACACCTTGTTTATTCAAAGATTTTATACCATCCCTAAGAAAAGCTCCGCTATCCGAATTTACTGTGTTAATCATCACACGTTCATTGTAGTACAAAAACAAACGTGAAGGCATAAATGTAGGTTTATTCTCTTTCATTTTGCCAAACTCGAATGCTCCTCCAAGCGCATTAGCTGTGCAGCTTCCTAACTGTCCCTGGTCGTAAATGGCTGGAAGATTTGCGCTAAGATCTACTTTCACAGGTAATTTTTTTTGCATAACTCTTAGTGGTGCTGCATACATAAAGTCCCTGGCATCCGGAAGGTCGGGTAACCAACCAAATTTGTGAGCAGGTTCGGAAATTTGTGCTGTGTCTGCCATGTTTGATAAATTGTTTTGAAGTTGGAAACAAGATTTAATTCAATGAAAACCTTTGATATTGGGCTGCAATTCTGGTAAAAGCAAAAAATCAAAAATGAATAATTGATATTACAAGACAAAGTTAAGTGTAAGTAAATCAATATTATACAGGACAAATACTTGATTTATCACGTATTTTTACGCCTTTTTTGAATTGTTAGGAAAATTAGGAATGACACTTGGTCCGGAAAGAAGCTAATTTGAATATTAACGGGATTGCTGATTCAATTGGCTGCAAAAAATATTGTACTGTTTGAACTAAGTACTTATACGCAGACTGGGGAGATGTACCTGAAAATCAAAAT
>Ga0247739_10000356_pt1 | contig 16184 bp, 18 predicted proteins | sample UWRJL058202B2_FD_180943 | JGI IMG/M metagenome (GOLD analysis project Ga0247739, IMG submission 180943) | Plant litter microbial communities from Arlington Agricultural Research Station in Wisconsin, United States - UWRJ-L058-202B-2 | ecosystem: Environmental > Terrestrial > Plant litter >...
CGCGCTCGTTTTTGCACCAAAAAAGTACAGAGCAACAGTAGGGAAAATCGCAGGTGCTTTTTTCACCGCCGTTTTTCCAGGTAATATTTCCCAGCTCGTCAACAAAAAAGACGCCTTTGGCCTTGATACGGATAATAAAAGATTTGCCAGATTATTTTTCCAGCCGGTGCTGGTTTGGTGGGCGTTGCAGAGTACTGGGGAGAAGCATTAAAAGTAAAATGAATTTACCTGGATGGCAGTTATCCGTTGTTTAAAATACGTTATCTATTAAGCTGGTATCGTTTTTGTAGCAATTATTGAGTAATATATTATAGACAAATCATATCATTAAAATATGGGAACTTTCAGAAAAGTAGTTGGAGTAGGCGTAATAGCAGGAGTAGTTGCGTATACATATCTAAGATCATTAAGCGGAAAGGTAAATCGCAGAATAGCAGCGCCTGAGAAGGAACCTGCTCAGCTGGTTTAGGTAACTAGACTTAAATTATTTAATATTAAGAAACAGGCATTAGACTGAATTTTGGTCTTATGGCTGTTTTTTTTGTGCTTGAAATTGTGATTTAGCAACATCGGTCGTTAAAGTGGAATTATAACCCAGGGAAATAATCAACCTTAAATAAAAAAACCTAGTGCTTACCGATTAATAATACATGCTAGCAAAACTTTTTTTACTGACTTGCCATTTCTATTTTTGGGTTCAGCTTGCCACGAACTTTAACTGCTGAAATCATGAAAAGATTGCTGCCCTTTTTTATTCTTACAGCCTTATATTCATATAGTTTTGATGCTTTCTGTCAAAGCGAGGAAGCCAACAAAAAAGTCGTTCGTCGCTATTTTGAAGAAGTTGTCAACCAACGAAAGATCGAATTGCTTAAAGATATTTATGCAGAGAATTACCTTTTCACTAATCTGCTGGATGGTGGTACCAATCAGGGTATTAAGCAACTTTACGAGTTTCTACCCTATATGTTTAAAGCCGTTCCGGATGTCCGTTTCAAGGTCGATATTTTGGTTGCTGAAAACGACCAGGTAGTTGCTGTATGCACTGCAACAGGAACACATAAAGGAGATTTTTTTGGTTTCCCGGCCTCAGGCAATACATTGGAAGTAAAAGAAATTTTTATTTACACTTTGAAGGAAGGGAAAATTATCAGTAACAACGGAATGTTAAATTTGATGGGCATGCAGGAGCAGTTGAAGATTAAGTGAATTACCCAACACTGTACCATTTTTACGAGAACATATAATTAATAATCGCCATCTAAATTTAAACCCTTACTTCCAGTAATCAATGAAAACAAAAAACTCCTACCTTGATAATAATCGCCTAGCGGATGTTATTGCTGCCATTCAAGTAATGGGCACATACAAGTTCTACAAGCTATCATTTGACGACTGGTCTGATAGAATTTCGGGTAAAGCAACTAGTGGTGATCATTGGAAGACAATATTCATGGATCATCCAGAATTTTTCAGACTTGATGGTAACAGAGAAAAAGCTTCCTTAGTCTGGCGTAGACAGTATCCAAGAAGATTTCACGTTGATTTGGAAAGAAAAATCACGCAAGAGGAATACGACGAACTTCGGCAAGAGGAAAGACAAAATCGACTGTCAAGGATTCCACTGATCTCCGATGACATAAAGGCACTTATTGGAACGGCCATTAATTTGCACGCAAGAGCCCTTGAAGAAGAGAAAGAGAGGCGTTGGTGGATACCTTTATTTGTAAGTGGTATCGGGGGGTTGATTGGTGCAGTAATAGGTGCATACTTTAAATAAAAAAAGTTTACCCATAAAACATACACTATGAACACAAGTAAAATAACAAGAATTGTTCTGTTTATCTCCCTCGTTGTGTCCTATCACCCTCATTTGTGTCCTCACAAAATAGTTATTATAAGAACAACGAATTCACAAGGCTAACTTTTGATAATTGAATGACAAGGATATCCGGTGCAGAAGTAAGAACCCCTTACTTATTAAAATTTCATGATATATTTCCCGAAGAAGAAGCGAATGCTGACATGCTTTTAGCAGGGATTCCTAAAAGTTTGATATTGCAGTCAGCCATGAATTTTGCAGAATATCACAATCATTATGATAGAGACGAGAATATTTTTCACGTCTTATATGGATATTTCCATGGTCGACAAAATGCAGAAATTAGGTGGATTTTTGATAGAATTAACGTGATTCAAGAATCACAAGGAAGATCAGCTCATTTTATTTACCCGCCGTCTAGCCTAAGACTAATAGATAATGAAAAAATTCCAAATTTTAGAAGCTTTCTAGCTACGGAGTTTACTGAGGAATTCCTGCTTCAAAAACTTCTTACTGGAATTTTCTCTAATAAAGCGTTGCAATTATCAGGTAAATCCATAAAAAATCTCAGGATCGCTAAGAAAAGCAATTTAGATGGAGAGCCTGATTACTATGTTCGTGATTTTAACAATGTGTATCTATTTGAGTGTAAAGATGCACTGATTAAAAAAGAAGTCAAGGAATCAATGAGTTATCCAGAAGTTGAGACCGAATTGAAATCTAAGCTTTTGGAGACCTTCAATAAAGGAAAGCGACAAAGCAAAGCTATACATCAAATTATTGATCAAATAATTAGCATTAAATCTGAAAACATCGACTTTGACGATTCTAAAAATTTAAGAGTGTCCCGGATTTACCCAATTCTTATTCTTACTGAAGAGGTTTTTAATGCTACTGGTTTGAATCAATTGATAAACGAATGGTTTCAAGATGAACTTAAAGAACGAGGAAAAAAATTAGATATTAAGCTGAACAAGATAGAACCTATTATCATAATTACAGTAGATACATTGCTGTATATGCGACCATATCTACTAAAAGGCCGTATTAGGATAAAAGATATTTTAGATGCTTATATTCATAAACATTTAATTCAACCCACAAACCAAAAAAAATGGTCTCAGGATAGAATGATTTCATTTTCGTTATTTGTGAAAGCCTTTATATGGCACAATTGCCGAAATTCTTTGGAATTTAGTAAAAGCGTAATGGTTGATGGAAATGATGAACTTAATAACATAAGTTAAACAAATTTTCGAGTCATAATATATTGTAAATACAATGTGCCCTCCTCGTTTTTGTCCACAAAAAAATAATAAAAGATAGTTTAAAGAGCATAACCATCTGCGTGACAGATTGAGATATCTTCCATTCACATGCTTTCAAAGTGCCGTAGGCTCGACCAATTTTGTAACCTCGGGTTTCAGCCCGGGGTTAGGCTGATAATTTAACCAGAAAAGTGCCGTAGGTACGACCAGTCTAAAATCCCACATACTGGCCGTACCTACGGCACTTTATTTAGCTTTTTGTTCTGATTTAAAATCAACGGATTGAAATCCGTTGTTACAAGACTGGTCGTACCTACGGCACTTCAATTAGCTTTTTGCTCTGCTCTGAAATCAACGGATTAAAATCCGTTGTTACAAAACTGGTCCGGGCCGCGCAGGCATGCCTACGGCACTTTAACCTATATTTTAATTTACCATTTTCTCATCCAATACATTTCCTCAATAAGTTTCATACTCAAACAACAAAGTTTCTTCGATCAATGGTTGAACCTGCGGTATGGTTTTCCTTATGGTGTTACGGGTCAATGGAAGGCCGTCGCTGTTGTATGTATACTGATAATTTATTTCGGCCAGCGTAGATGACTTTGCAGAAAGTACATTATTATGGTTTAAATAAAGCAAATTATCCAATCCGCCCGAAAACGTGTAATAATTAAAATTCCCCATGGATGGCCTTGGCGCTTCATTTGGCGCTGGGATAACGGGCATTCCAAAGAAAGGATTGATTTTATCATCATAGGCAAATGTTAAGGTCGAGGTTCCAACGGACGGAATGTCCCTGATTAATGTAGTGGTATAATCTGCGGAGCTCAGATTTTGACCTCCAAAATGATACACAATATCCTGTCGGTAAGATATACCCGAAGTTGTAAATCTTCTGCTGCTGTTTTGTAGTTGTTGTCCGTTATAATTGAAAATCATATTATACACTTCACTCCCGCCACCATTATAGTTAAGCTGGGTAATCTGACCAAGGGAACCTATGACATATACGTAACGCTCTTCGGCAGGCCCGTCATTAAACGTCCTGTGAACTTCAGAGATATTTTTATTTATATCATAACTGTAATGGGTAGTCGCTCTTTTGCCTGGAATACTGGCAGGAACAGGAGAAGATCTAATGAATTCCACTTGATTTTGAGCGTTGTATGTAAAATTACTTATAAAAGTTGCACCATCTGCCTGTGGTAGAATTTGCGTTATACTCTTTATTCTCTGTTGATTAGGCAAGGGATTAGGTGGCAGATGGTCGGTACAGGATAAAACAAATGAAAACACCAATACTAAAATAAACATGCTGAGCACATAGTTCTGTTTCATGGTTGTAGAGGTTTAAATAAGCTTTCGTATAAAATTAGTAATAATTTTTATTTATTTATTACCAATTAATAAATTAAATTATATCGATTTTTTCATATATTATTGTTATCAATCAACTTTCAATGAATAAGAAAACCATCATCATTAACGCGAATCACTTTTCAGACCTGGCTACTTTTTATGAAGAAATGGACAAACTTTTCATGCACAATATGGATTGGAAAATGGGACATAGCCTGGATGCACTCAACGATATTCTTTACGGTGGCTTTGGGGTTTACGAACCGGGCGAGCCGGTTCTTGTCTTATGGCAAAACGTGCCCAAGAGCAAAAATGATCTTGGTGTTGAAGAAACCAGGAAAAACTACCAATGGAAAATAGATTCAGGCTTTCCGTATAACGTAAAACTTTTTCAGGAAAAACTGGTGGAACTTGAAAACGGTACCGGACAAACGCTCTTCGATATTATCATTGAAATTTTCGAAGATCACAAAAATATTGAACTGATATTGGAAGATTAGTTGCCGGATTTCATTAAATATTATCATCCATAAACGGCATACAACTTTATATTTCTTTTTTGGGTAATTCTATAAAAAATCTTACATTACCACCTGTTAATCAGTCAATTGTAACGCATTTTAAATCCGCAATCAAATGGCATCAGCATTAATTATCTCAGGTATTGTGCTGCTTTGGTACTGTGTGAAGGCAGTTAAAGCTAATCCTGAAAAACCAGATTGGAATAAAGCCATTATAGCAGCTCTATTTTGGCCATTGTCTTTGCTTTTTAAAAGATAAAGGAATTTTCGTTAAAGAATGTTTAACGATAAATCTCTGCAAAGTTGGCCGATTCTGCAATTTGGAGCTGGGGAACCTGGTCTTCATATTTTACTAAAAACGCATCAATTAATTTTACATTTCTAAAATCAAACAGTTTCCCCTCATGCATATACGTTTTAATTTCAGATGCAATTTGTTCCTTGGGTAAAAACGCTGATAAGGCTTCTGTGAAATCCGGGACATCAAAAACCTGCTTTTTATTCCTACGGTTTTGTTTGTATAAATGAAGTAAAAAATCGCTGATATTCTTTTGCGAACCTGTCGCCAGGCGGATCTGATTATCCAGATAAAAGGCATAAATAAAACCTCTATGATATGGGATCTTTTCGAAATTTTTGCTCTTCCAAAAATTCTTTTCGATCGAATCTCCGCGCGTTGTGTTTTCAGGATTCCTATAATACTGACCAAAGATTTCTTCGTTCGTATATTTCAAAAACGCCGTTTTGTCAAATAATCCAGCCCTGACCAGGTTGTAAATCGCGATGTAATCATTGAATCCTTCATTGAACCATTCGTTTTCCATTCCGATAGATTTCAGCTGCATGCGCCCTCCGATCCAGGTATGAGAAACTTCGTGGGCGATCGTGGCGATTTTTTCTGTATCCAATGGTCCGCTGTAACGTGTACCAAAACCGTTTTTCAGTCCGATCCCTGTCATGGTTGGCGGCATTTTTGTCAGCAACGGAATCATACTCACGAAGTAAAATTTGAAATCATAATCCTGCCAGAATTCCCGGACATTAGGGATAAATTTGGTAACCAGCGGATCCATTCCCTCTTGCATACCACTGGCCGTTTCACCTTTGGAAGTGACCAGGTAAGTCGGGATTTTGTTCACTGCATATTTTTTAATTTGCAAATTTTCATTCATCTGAATCAGTATTGAATTCCGGTCTTCGTTTCGCACAACCTGCCGGTCGCCGGGCCTGGCTTCCGGGTTACTTGATACGAAATAAGGCATGGTCTTTGGCCAGTTTTCCCAAACAAAAGCCAACTCCGTATAGGTACTGTCGGCCACATCCATAAACAGATTGTAACCCAGTGAATAGAAAAACCCGGGTGTTATTCCTGGCCTGAAAGCCTCGTCAGGTCTTGCCCGTTTCGGATTTAAAACCGGCGTTCCGTCAATTTCATAATGCAGCTTTTTCAAACCTTTTGTTTTGTGCCTGACAGTCAGCCTGCGATCTGCCGGATTAATAATCAGCGAATCTTCATGGTCAATTTGCGGATTATTGAGAATGCTGAAAATGTTGGTCAACCCGCCCGGGTTTGGATTCCCGAATTGTAAAACCGTGCTGTCCGATCCGTGCGTATTATAAAACAAATCAACTTTCAAAATGGAAGATTTACCATCCCAGGAAAAGTGATAATCAAGCCGGTTTGCAGCTAATTTTTGCTGGGCAAAACCGATGTTTTGAAAAAACAATGTGGCGATCAACAAAAGTATAATTTGTATTGAAACGTTCGGACGGTTTTTCATTCAATAATTTGATACTAAAATTTTTAAACTGACTTGCATGCAAAAGAAGCGAATAATTGGTAAGTGACACAAACTTATTTAAACATCTCCGTTATTATTACTTTATTTTATATATAATTTAATAATATATTAAAATACCTTTACTTTTGAATTGTAAGAACTAAATTCACTTGAAAAACAAACTCTCATGTCAGTACCAAAACTTATTGGTTTATTGTATTTTTTAACAATCACGCTGGTCAAGGGATTTGGCAACCATCTGCCTTTAAGGATATTATCACTGCCAAACAGGATAACAATACAGGATAATATTAAAAACAACATTGACACAACGGTTTACATGGTGGTTGAGTTTCAGCCAGAATTTCCGGGCGGGCAAGCAGCTATGTTCAATTTTATTCAAAAACAAAGTAAATATCCGGTCACAAATATTAGAAATAAGGCTTCAGAAAAATTATTTTTAAAACTGCTGATTGAGAAAGACGGCTCGGTGTCGAATGCCACAGTAGTTTTTTCAGATGCAGGAAAAGAACGAGAAGAGGAAGCTAAGCGTATTGCTGCCAAAATGCCCAAATGGAAACCGGGTTATCAGAGTGGGCGTCAACTCAGGACTTATTTTATGGTTCCTGTATATTTTAAGTGAAATATTTTAATAAATTTATAAAACTGAAATCACATGCCAATACACGTTGCCATCACACGTAAAGTTCTTCCAGGAAAAGAAGAGGAATTTAAAGAAGCGCTTCGCCGGTTTCTCGGTGAATCGTTTTTGCACGGAGGCGTGCAGGGTGCGGCAATTATTTCTTCATTGACCGGTTCCGATAACCGGGAGATTGGCATTCTCAGAACTTTCGAAGATGAGTCGGAACGTGATGCATTTTATAATTCACAACTATTCAGAGACTGGGAAGTTTATGCATCTAAACTAACCGAAGAACCCAACTATCGCCAGCTAACAGGCCTGGAAGCATGGTTTCGTTCTCCAACTCCCCCGCCCCGCTGGAAAATGGCTGTCGCAACCTTATGCGGTGTTTTTCCAACTAGTCTGTTCTTGTCATTCACAATCACGCCACATATTCAGCAATTTCCAACCATATTACGTTTGCTAATTATCGCCACCTGCATGGTCGGTCTTTTAACTTGGGTAGTTATGCCTCAGATCATTAAGATACTGAAACCATGGCTTCAGGACCTTAACAAGTGAATTTGGCACTGTTTCCGTCCTCGCCGCCGATGTTTTGTGTCCACCGCCCTCGTTTGTGTCCTCACAAATGAGTTTTGAAGGAATATTTGTGAGGACACAAACATTGGCTTTCGATAAGATCAGCGCACAACCGTTACTCTTAAAAATGTCGCCGTTATGGATGTTTTATTCTCATCCCTACTCTTGTTTTGGCTCTTAAACAACACTTCAAGTTCCTGCTGTAAATCCGATTCTTTTCCATTTTTTTCAGCTGCTTCAAAGGCATTCATCGTCGGGCCGTAATAATTCCTGAACTTATTGACAAATTCTGCCGGTGAATACGGCGCGTTAAATGTGAAGTCGTCTTTAATAAATGATATGTTTTCTTTTGCCACGCCGGCTTCACAAAAACGTTCAATTACATGACTTTCCACGCCCCATAACATTGGACTGATAAATCCTTCCGGCGGCGGTGGTGTGTAGGCGGAGCTGATTTTGAGTATCTGGGCTACAAGCGTCGGATCTCCGGGAATCCAGTTACCCATCACAATTTTTCCACCTGGACGGGTAACGCGAACCATTTCCTTCGCTACATCAAATGGCTTGGGGGCGAACATGGCGCCAAAAATACTTACAACGAGATCGAATGTTTGATCCTTTAATTCATGAAGATCTGTGGCGTCACCTTCCTGGATTTTGCAATTTGCGATTGCCTCTTCTTTGATTCGAATATTTCCCGCTTCAACCAGATTTCTTGCAATATCGACTCCCAGAACGTTAGCGCCAAGTTTTGCTTCGGGTATCGCAGTAGTACCATCGCCACATCCAAGATCAAGAATGTTAAGTCCTTTGGTAATTCCTAGTTTTGCGACCAGCGCAGTTCCGCTTTCGCGCATTGTTTCAGCAAGTTGAGTAAAATCACCTTTTTCCCATAATGCTTTGTTTGGATTCATATCATTTCAATTTTAACAAATTAAAATAGAAGTATTTCAGTTTTTTATGATACAAAATTACTAATTATGCTATAATTTTAAATGACCTACGAGTTCAATTATATGACTTAAAAGGCCATCAAAACATTCAATACGTAATTACTTTCTTTTCTACCGTTAACTAAGTTTTCATTTATAATGAGCCAGTTACAACTTAATTTCGATACACTTATTCAGGTATTAGATAAGGCAGCGAATTACATTTCTTAGAAACGTCAGGTCGCTTGGGAGTAATTTAAAGTACTAATGAATTCCCTTGTGATTACAAATTCTTGTTAAACCAGATCTTTGGCATTATGGTTAATTTTTTTGAACGCGTATTACAGCATCCCCAATATTACAGGCAGTTCAATTGCGGCAAATCGCTTATTACTGCATTTAATTGTCCAATGGAAGCACGCCTGATGAAAACCCGTTTTGCGGACTTATGGACCCGTTATAATTATTTATTTTATGTAATTGATGGTGAAAAAACCTGGCATACTGCAAAGGGCAGCTACCATATTCAAAAAGATAGTTGTGTGTTTGTAAGAAAGGGAGGTTTTATTTTAGAACAATTCGTTGATACAGGGTTTTGCGTGATGTTATTTTTTATTCCCGACGACTTCATCTGTGATACTTTGTATACAAAAACAAAACCTTTATTAAAATACGAACAACAGCACGAACCCATCATGCTGCTTGAATCCAGTGAAACGTTGCAAGGTTTTTTCCTCTCAATGTCTACTTATTTCTCAGAAATACAGGATCCTGATCCTTCATTGATGGAGCTTAAATTCAAAGAACTTATACTGAACATCGCAGATAATGCTTTAGATAAAAACCTTTTGTCCTATTTCTGCTCTTTACTACACGAACCACACACAATATTGCTGCAAAGGGTTATGGAGGATAATTTTTGTTATAATCTGAAACTTGAAGTCTATGCAGAGCTAAGTAACCGAAGCCTGTCCGCTTTCAAAAGAGATTTTGAAAAATATTTTCATTGTACGCCTGGAAAATGGTTACTTGAAAAAAGATTGCAACATGCCTTGCATTTAATAAGTAATCAGCACAAATCGGTTAGTGAAACAGCATTTGAAAGCGGTTTCGAAAATCCTTCTCATTTCAGCCGCGCTTTTAAAACAAGGTTTGGAATGGGCCCAATGGCTTTGAAGAATCAGAGTAGCGTTGGAGTGTAAGTGTTTCATTTTAACACCAATAGTGTCTGTAAAATAATTAAAATTGAATATAATATAGACCATGAAAAGCCTTATTCTTATACTATTAGTTATTACTTTCAATACAATATATATAGAAAGTAAACCGAAAACCATTCCTGAACTGACGTTAGAGGAAGCTGAGCTTATTTTGGGAGAATCGTGTTATCTGAAAGAAAGTACTCAGACTTCTTCAAATGGAATTCAAAAATTTAAAAGCACATTTCTGACTAATTCCAGTATTGGGTCATCCAAAGTAATTGCACTCGATTATATGTTTGAAAGTTATAGTGATGAAATTGATGCCAAAAAGATGTTTGAAAGTTTTAAGTTATCCAATGAAACTTTTGAAGGTTTTGAATTAATGACCAACCTCGGGGACGAAGCATTCTTTCATACCGACAAGCAAAATTTTAATTTGGTTATCGCCCGTAAAAAGAATAAAATGATGCGGATCAAGATCAATAAAATTACCAAAAAAACATCGTTGGCAGAACTGAAAAAAATTTCCAGTGAAATCGTGACGAGAATATGATCTCACTGGAAATTTATAAAACAAGTTAAAAATCCGTCGAAAATGTAATCGCTTTATTGGCTTCAATACTATCAGTAAGCATTTGAATTTTATAGCTGGCATATTGATAGGCATCTGATCCTAATAACAAACGCAATGGCGGTTCTGCCAGTTGAGCCATGTTGATCATTACTTCTGCCGCTTTCTCAGGATCACCCGGCTGGTTTCCCGGAATTTCGTCTGAATGCATACGCTTGGTCTCTGCAATTTCGGAATATGCAGCAATAGGATTTGCAGCAACTGCAATTGATCCGCCGTTCAGGAAATTAGTACGGAAATAACCCGGTTCAATAATCGTAACGTTTATGCCGAATGGTTTAACTTCAGGTGCCAATGCTTCTGATAAGCCTTCAACAGCAAACTTAGTACCACAATAAACACCCCAGCCAGCTCCTGCAATCAGACCAAATACAGATGAAATATTAAAAATATGACCCGATTTAGCCTCCCGCATGTATGGCAATATGGCTCTGGTTACATTTAATAATCCAAAAACATTTACATCAAAATTAGCTTGTACCTCTTTATCAGACGATTCTTCTATTCCACCTATCAATCCATAACCTGCATTATTGACCAGAACATCAATAGTATTAAATTTTTCAATAGCCTGATTAACCGCCTTCGCCACGCTTTCTTCACTGATCAAGTCCATTTGCAGTGGCAGAAAATTATCAGATGTTGTATTGACGGCAGCTTGAAGTACGTCTGCATTGCGGGCAGTTGCTATTACATTGTAGCCCTGCAATAAAAGTTTTTGAACTAATACAAGACCCAGGCCCTGAGATGTTCCGGTTACAAACCATGTTTTTCTTTGCGTTTCCATATCATTTATTTTATGGAACAAAGGAAACGGAATCAGGGAAGATGCTTTTTATTCAAATCACAGGCATATTTGTTCATTTCAAATATGGATAGCAGAAACAAAAGAATTTCGGAATAAAGAAGGTGAAATTTTCTCTTTTCTATGAAAAAACGCAGCAAAACCCGCCTGTTCAGAAAAGCCCAACGCACCACTGATCGTCTGTATATCCCAGTCTGTATGCTTAAGTAACACCTTGGCTTCATATAACATTCTTTCCTGAATGTGCTCTCTGAGCGTTTTCCCAGTCTGATTTTTTACCAGTGTATTCAAATAATTAGGATGCACATTTAACAGTTCTGCAAATTCAGCAGCTGTTTTTATCTTTACAAGATCAGACGAATTTTTTGTCTGAAAAGCGGACTCCAGTAAAGCCAGGAAACCATGTACGTAACTATAATTTTCTGTAACACCCACATCGGCCAAATTTTTACCTGCCCTCTGCGCTTCCAAAAGAATTAATTGCAATTGTAAAAAAATGGCTTGTTTTTTATCTTCGTTCGTTCCCCGTTCTTCCTGCATGATTAACTCGAAATACTGATTGATTTTTTCCGATTGAGCATCACTGAGCTGTATCACTGCTTTTGCCGGCTGAAAGTAGGGGTAAGTCCTGAAAAGACTAACCATGTGTGCCGTTTCATCAAAGAAATTAGGGTGAATTAAACAAAAATGCCCCTCAGCATTCGGGCCTTCGGATTGCCAGGAAATAATTTCATCAGGATGTATAAAAGCAATCATTCCAGGCCCTAAAAGGTACTGATATAAACCAATGGTGAGCGTTCCCGTGCCTTCGGTTACATGCATTAGTTTATAAAAATTTCTTCGGTTTGGTGAAATGTAGGCATTGGCCGGCTGAAACTTTCGGTTTTTGATGCTGAAATAAGTTTCCTCAGGCAGATATGGCTCTACTTTAAGAAATGGAATCTGAAAATTAATCTGCTCAAATGCTTGTATTTTATGGCGGGGAATTTCTGACTTCTGCATCTGTAAAAATACAAATTGTTTTTCTTACGATTCTTTTTCAATACAATTTTAAAGAATATTTCCCTCTATCAAAATAACCCGTTCGACAGATTCATCTTTCAATTGCATGTGCTGTATTCGCTGTGGATCGTCCCGATAGCTTTCAAAACTTTTCCGGTCTGAAAAACTGACAATATGTATCTCATACGGATGTCCAAACTTAGTGGCAATTACGGAAGACTTCGGCGGTCTTATCCGGCAAATCAACTCGCCATTGTGCTCTTCCAGCAAGGGCAAAACTTTATCTTCAAAGGCATGAAATGTGGATTCCTGCCCTTCCTTAATAAATATGATTTGGGTGAAATAGATCATGGTCTGCGCCGGTGATTATCAGTCTCAATGATGAGACGAAATTCTTGTCAAAATAAATTTTCACCTGAAAGTTCAGTTCTAAATTAATAAAGATTTTTTCAAAAAACAGTAAATAGAATTATCTTTCTTGCCAACAAACAACACAGTCGACCCTGAATACAATGGAACACAAGGCTAAATCAATCCGGCCATTTATTGGTACTAAAAATTTTGAAATTTCCCGAAGTTTTTATCGGGATCTGGGGTTTGAAGAACTTGTTATAAGTCACAACATGAGTTATTTTAAAACGAAAGAAATAGGATTTTATTTACAAGATGCGTATGTCCGGGATTGGATTGATAACACTATGATTTTTTTAGAGGTTGACAATGTAGATCGTTACTGGAACGAATTGCTGGCTCTAAACTTGACAAGCAAATATGAAGGTGTAAAACTAACGCCGATTCGTAAACTTGATTGGGGCAGTGAATGTTTTTTGCATGATCCTTCCGGAATCCTGTGGCATTTTGGCGAGTTTTCAGTTAAATAAAAGAACGTTTTAAAATCTTGTGCCGTAGTGTGATCCACACTCATAGTCGTCGTGTTAACAATGACTAACCCAGTGGCTTAGGCCCTGGGATTGTTAATACTACGCCCTAGCTTATGTCCTCGCAAACGAGTTACAGACCAATATTTGTGAGGACACAAACATTGGCAGCAGCCAAAGCTCACCGTCCAAACAATTACCGCATATGAATGTTCTATTCATTATATAACGTTTTACTTATGGCTAAAGCCAACCTAATTCTCCACATTTATCCAAAGCTAAAGCATTGGGTTATAACACATATCACTTACACGGATTTTCCCGAAAAATACACTTCAAGACCGAAATGCAACCGGGGTAAAGGAAGTTTGTTTTTTAAAATATTTGGAAAAATGTGCCAAATCTTCATATCCCAAAGCATAAGCAATTTCACTTACGCTCCAATGCGTTTGTTTCAGTAATATTTTGGCTTCCTGTATCATTCTATTACTTATAATTTCTGTCGTTGTGCTGCCGGTAACTTCTTTTAAAACTTTATTGAGATGGTTTACGTGCACGGCCAGCCGGTCTGCGTAATCCTTGGCAGTGCGCAAGCCCAATTTTTGATGAGGTGATTCCAATGGAAACTGCCTTTCAAGTAATTCCATAAAAAGAGAAGATATTCGTTGTGATGCATTTTGTGTAGCACTCATCGCCGACATAGGCTGAAGTTTTTGCCCATAGTGAATCAGTTCCAAAACCAGGTTACGAAGCAAATCATATTTATACTGATAATCGGAACCAAGTTCTTTATACATTTTTCGGAAAATATATTCAATTTCTTTTACTTCTGTTTCAGAAAGCTGAAACACAGGCAACTGACCAGGCTGAAATATTGGTAACTCATCCAACATCGCACCTGATTTGCCCGGCGAAAGAAAATCAGCTGTGAAAATACAGAACATACCAGTTTGGTTACTATTCTCAGGAATCCAGTGATAAGGAATTTTTGGTGTTGCAAAAAGTAATGCATTTTCCTGAATATCTATGACCTTATCCGCATATTCGGCCATGCTTTTACCACGTATCCAGCTGATTTTATAATACGCTCTTCTGCTGTAAGGCATTATTCTTGCTCCATTGGCCTTGTCAAACAGAGTTTCAGTTTCAAATACATTAAAATGTCCGATTTCCTTATTAACACCGGCTGGAAGAGCAGCCGAATTTCTCTGATAAAAGTCGTCTAAAGATGTATTTGTAATCATGGCGGTTTGTAAAAATCAAATATACCAGGTTATGGAAAAGAGCAAATTTGTATCAATAAAGTTACGATTTAAACTAAAAAAACAGACAAATAATATCTGCTTTTTTAGTTTCTCAATCCTTTCATCCTACACGAACATCCCACCGGATATTTCTATGCGCTGTCCATTTATCCATCGCCCATCTTCTGTACAAAGAAATGCTACCACGCCTCCAATATCTTCGGCTACGCCTGGCCTTCCCAACGCAGTTACGCTGCTTACAAATTTATTCGTCTGTTCGTTATCACGTACATGGGCCCCATTGAAATCAGTAGCAACGGCTCCCGGTGCTATCACGTTGGCCCTGATCCCACGCGGCCCAAGTTCTTTGGCAAGATATCGTGTAAAAACCTCCACCGCACCTTTCATAGACGCATAAGCAGATGAGCCCGGAACACTCATACGCGTAAGTCCGGTGGATACATTGATGATTCCACCACCGTCATTTAACAGCGTCAGCATTTTTTGAGTAAGGAAATAAACGCCTTTGAAATGCACGTTCAACAGCTCATCAAACATTTCCTCAGTCTCCTCGCTGATAGGTGCAATTCTGCCAAATCCTGCGTTGTTGATGAGGAAATCAATATGATCCGTGTTAAATTTATTACCCATCACTTCCTTGAACTGTCCGATAAATGCATCAAAACTTTTCAAGTCGCCCGTATTCAATTGCAAGGCCACAGCCTTTTGTCCGGCCTGTTCAATTTGTGAAACGACGGTTTGTGCTTCCTCTGCCTGACTATTATAGGTTAATATAATATCAATTCCTTTTTCAGCAAGTTTCAGTGCCATATCTCTTCCAAGACCCCGGCTGCCACCTGTTACGAATGCAATTTTATTTCTATTTTCCATCTTTGAAGTAAATTTTTTGTAATACAAAGGTGGGCAGATCAAACATTTTGGGGTTAGTCACAATCAATCCGTTGCTTGTACATTTCAATCATTTGGCATTATACTCTTTTTAAAAACGAAAAGGTGAACAGCACAATGCTGCTCACCTTTTCAGTCCGATCAACTTAGGGATTATTTTTTTATCTTAATGATGAAGCCGTATTAATATTTCGGCTTATTCACACCCAAATTTTCATGTATGTATTTTTCAGGAGTTTCAATAATTTCAGTGATCAAGTTGCCAGACTTTTACTACTGAAAAACACAATAAATAATCTCCGGTTTTTATTTACCAACTCGTTGCTGAAGGTGCGCCGGATACCTGTCGCCCTGTACTTTTATCTTCGACGAAATCTCTTCAATGTCAATCAGATCCGTATTTGTAAGTTCGATTGAAGCTCCACCCAAATTTTCTTCTAAACGGTGTAGCTTCGTTGTTCCCGGAATCGGCACGATCCATGGTTTTTGGGCCAGTAACCAGGCAAGCGCTATCTGCGCAGGTGTAGCATCTTTCTGCTTTGCAATCACATTAAGTAAGTCTACCAAAGCCTGGTTTGCTTTTCTTGCCTCAGCTGTAAAACGCG
>Ga0247739_10000357_pt1 | contig 16174 bp, 10 predicted proteins | sample UWRJL058202B2_FD_180943 | JGI IMG/M metagenome (GOLD analysis project Ga0247739, IMG submission 180943) | Plant litter microbial communities from Arlington Agricultural Research Station in Wisconsin, United States - UWRJ-L058-202B-2 | ecosystem: Environmental > Terrestrial > Plant litter >...
CGCTCGGATGAACACTTACATTCATCAAATGGCAGTGTGCAGACCTCAAATGGCAGTGTGCAGACCTTAAATGGCAGTGTGCACGGCCCAGAAACCCATTTACATGCGTCAGAAACTAATATACACGAGCCAGAAAGCCATTTACATTATTTTTTTTGTTAATGCATTTCATGGTTGTATCAACCTGCAATGGTTTTATTTCCGCGGAATATGTAGCAACGTTGCTTGACATTAAGCAAGGTCAAATCAGATAGTAAAAACGATTTGCGTAGCAAAAGATTTACGCCCAACAATCCAATCAGTCATTCACTAAACTCAAAACAGGACAGCACAGGACGACCCACCATCATGCACCCGTTATTTTTATTGCCAGTTGTTTCTAATGATATGCTTGCCTTACATGAATAGGATTAAAACTGTTTCGGGTATACGCTACATAAGAAATTACTACAGTTCATTGTCTGCAAACTTTTCTGTAACCAATAACCTATTTTTGAAGCATCCTAAATAGGTTTGGGATTTTTATCCCTATTAAAGTCCGGATGAGTGAACACCTATTAAAAAATCACCCAATAGCAAACAAGCCACATGAAAATATTCTATTCGTTCTTTTTATTCCTATTAATCAGCACTGCCGCCCAAGCGCAAAAAATCGATAGAAAAGCACTCGTACAGCGTCATACCGTTATAAACAATCAGTTCGATTCGTTGAGCTCGTTATCCGTGGGCAATGGTGCCTTTGCGTTTACGGTGGATGTTACGGGTTTGCAGTCGTTTCCAGAAGCATATGTAAATGGCGTACCCCTTGGCACACAGAGCGAATGGGGATGGCACAGCTTTGTAGACACTGCCAATTATAAGTTTGATGAAACCTTGCGTACCTACACCCTCAATGGCAGGAAAGTAACGTATAGCGTACAGATCAAAGAACCTGCCCGCATTAAAAATGCATCGGATTGGTTCCGTGTAAATCCGCACCGCTTGCAGTTGGGTAGCATCGGTTTCGAGATCGTAAAAAAAGATGGTTCGCTTGCCACCATTAGCGATATACAAAATATAAAACAAACCCTCAATATGTGGACAGGTGAGATCTTGAGCGATTTTACCGTTGAAGGGGTTCCCGTACATGTGTCCACATTCGGCCATCAGCAAGACGACCTGGTTTCTGTGCATGTAGATTCTAAGTTGCTGGCAGAAGGCAGGCTCATGATCAATATTCGCTTTCCTTATCCCACTGGTAGCTTTTTGGATGGCGGGGCTTATTGGAAAGATGCGAACAAACACCAATCATCCGTTGAAACCTCGGCCAGCAATACAGCGACGCTTCTTCACCGTTTGGATACTACCAGTTACTATCTGGCTTGCAAGTGGAATGTTAGGGCCAGCATCTCCCAAAAGGAGCCGCACTACTTTTTAGTAAAGCCTAGCGGCACTAGTTCTTTCGAATTCAGTGGCCGGTTCTCATCTACCAAAAAAACAAATATGGTAGCCGGTTATATAGATACTAAAAATAATAATACAATAGCCTGGGCTAACTTTTGGAACCAAGGAGCCGCTGTAGATTTTGCAGGCAGCACCGATAATAGGGCCAAGGAACTGGAAAGACGTATCATCCTTTCTCAATATCTAACAAAAATACAATGTGGTGGAATGTACCCGCCGCAAGAAAGTGGCCTTACCTATAATACTTGGTTCGGCAAGCCACACTTGGAAATGCACTGGTGGCATGGTTTGCACTTTGCATTATGGAACCGTTTGAGCATCTTGGAAAAACAAATGAGTTGGTACGAAAAAGTGGCCGGCAATGCCCGAAAGATAGCTGCCCGCCAAGGTTACAAAGGGGTACGTTGGCAAAAAATGACCGACCCGGCAGGAGAGGAGTCGCCGTCATCCGTGGGTGCTTTCCTCATTTGGCAACAACCGCACTTCATCACTTTTGCAGAGCAGTACCGCCTACAAAAACCAGAGATGGCCACCCTTAAAAAGTATGGCCCATTGGTGTTCGAAACGGCAGACTTCATGGCCTCTTTTGCTCGGTACGATTCTACCAAAAAGAAATATGTATTGGGTAAAGGCTTGATTCCTGCGCAAGAACGCTTCAAGGCTGAGGAAACATTCAACCCCACTTACGAATTGGTCTATTGGTCTTATGCACTCAACATAGCGCAAGATTGGCGGGTGCGTATGGGTATGAAAAGAAATAAGCTTTGGGATGATGTATTGAACAACTTGTCTCCGCTGCCCATCCAAGGCGATAAATATCTAGCCACCGAAAGTGCCACCGACAGTTATACCAATCCAGAATTCCGCACCGACCATCCTTCTGTGCTGGGTGCATATGGTATGCTACCAAAAGGCAAGATGCTCGATACGGCCATCATGCGCAACACCTACGATTGGATCATGAAAAACTGGACCTGGAGCGAAACCTGGGGCTGGGATTTTCCTATGGTAGCCATGACGGCCACCCGCATGAACGAGCCTGAGCAAGCCATAGAAGCATTGTTGATGCCCATTAAAACAAATACTTATTTAAACAACGGCCATAATTATCAAGACGACCGCTTGCGTTTATACCTACCCGGTAATGGAGGCTTGCTCACAGCCGTTGCGTTGATGTGCGCCGGTTATAAGGGCAATACCGTACCTAACCCTGGCATACCAAAAGACGGAAAATGGAAGGTGAAATGGGAAGGACTACGGCAGATGTGGTAGGTTGTTTTAATTACGAATTTAATAGTAGGAATTACGCTGCACGAAGCACAGGCAGTACGTAAGCGAGTTGTGCAAAACGGTTTACGGTAGCATGGTAACTATCGTCTGTTTAATGCACCTATCAATATTGTATTTCAGAAGTATAAATTTTTCTTGGGCGTGCCACCGCTGGGCAATACCCTGTGGAGGAGATATTCCTTCAGTGGTGCCCATCGGTGTCAGGCTATCCGCTGCAAGTCCGCAGGCCCGACAAGCGTTCGTAGCTATCGCAAAGCCAGGTGCGTACGGGCCTTTGCGTGCTATCCGCTGCTATCCTTCACGCAACTAGCCGCAGTGTACTAAGCCGAAAGCCTAAAGCCGAAAGCGGAAAGCCTAAGCCCAAAGCCTAAAGCCCAAAGCCCAAAGCTCCGAACCAAACCAAAACAATCTCCGAGTTTCAAACTCATAACTCTTAACTCATAACTCTTAACTCATAACTCTTAACTCATAACTCTTAACTCATAACTCATAACTCTTAACTCTTAACTCTTAACTCATAACTCTTAACTCATAACCCTAAACTCTTAACTCTTAACTCATAACCCTAAACTCTTAACTTTTTTTCCTTATTAAAATGAACAAAAATGTATAAAAACAGCGCTGTAGGCCATCTTACTTTTGATATGTAATCATTCAATCATGGGCCTTATCAAATCTTATTTCGGATAATATTCTTTAATATACATAAAAGTATAGTTTCGAATGTTTCCTTTTTCGGAGGGTTGATGTTTCAAATTGATGTTGCCACATTTTTGCCTTTCGACCAGGCGTGAACTCTTTAAATAAAAAATGCTTATGTAAGATGTTGTTTTGTATTGCACTTTTCTAATCGGTTTTTTGTGTACGTTTTTTATGTCAAGGGTAGGCCTCAGTGTATGATCGATTGTTTTGTACGGTTAACCACGTAGTTTCTTTTAATGAATATTTTCAAAGCTGTTAACCATTAAACCATCCTTCATAAATAAAAATGTCAAGTCTTAATTTGTACTTTTTATTGCTCATTCATTAAAGAACAGCGTGGCTTCCTACTTGCTTTACGATGGTACATATAGCGGTGCAAATAGTGGATTTAAGAGAACCATGTTGGCAATGCTTTGAGGTAATTATTGTTATTAAAATGGCACACGAAAATCAAGAACGACAAGTCTGTAAAAAAAACATCTGTTTTTAAATGGTAATATATTGTAATCATTATTATAATTTCAAGAGTAGTTATAAAGTCTGTAGATCGGTTTTAGAGAGCCGAATACTTGGTCGGAATTGGATTAACCCCGCCATTTCTATGGCGGGGAATTTTATGTAGTGTTCTAGTATCAGTAATATATTTTCCGGTTTATTATTTATTGTCCATCACAACTTTACTATTTCCACCTGCATTTAAGCAGGCCCCCAATGGATACATCTGAGCGCAGCGTTTAAATAATAACCACATTATGGATAATGTAATCACGTCTATCAAGTTTTCAGATGGGAGGTTCGACGAATTTAGGCATGTAAATCTTAGCCCTTCAATTGTTTCGATAGTTGAAGACATTCAACTAGCCATATTGTTGACCGTTATTCAAGGACAGTTGTCTGGACAAATAGGTATTGAGGTGCTGGATAATATATTATATATCTCCTTCAATGTATATCCATCTTCTGCTATTCCTCTTTTAAGAGCAAATATACTGCTCAGGTATGCCTTTACAGAAAGGAACAACTGATATGGCCAAAGGTGTCAAGGCAAGCAATAATAATTGTTTTAATTGGCATATGTAAATAATTGCTATCTAGCTACAGTAGATATAAATTTCATCGTTTATGTATAAAATATAAATCATGGAGCATCAAGTGTGTTCGTAAAATACGATATTTTTAATACGATCAACACGAGTTGTGGCAATACTTGCACAAACTGATTAATGATTTTGTTTCAATTTGACCGATTGATTTCACCGAGCCCAGTGGCCTGATAATTGTTCGGTTATCTAAAACGTTTGATATGAAACCATTACATGCACTTACAGCCGGGCTTGCTGGCGCTGTGGTACTTACCGTTACCCATCAATTATTGCATAAAATCAGCAACAAAGCCCCACGCATGGATTTAATGGGAGAAGAAGCCTTATTGAAGATATCCAACAAAGCAGATTTAAGCATTCCCGCAGATAAGCTTTATAATACCACCATGGCGGGTGATATTATAGGTAACGCTATTTACTATGCAATTGGCACCGCAGGTAAACCGAAACATGCAACCGTTAGAGGAACTTTATTCGGACTTGCAGCTGGCATCGGCGGCGTTATCCTTCCTAAACACATCGGACTCACCAATGCTTACAGCAACCGAACATTTATCACCCGCTTGCTAACCATTGCCATTTATACCCTTGGCGGAATGGTAAGTGGAAAGGTTGCAAGTAAATTTAAAGAGCGTATTTAAACGTACCATAATGTCGGTTTCCATTTTGGACATTTCATTTGCGGACCGGTGACGGTTTTTAAACAGCACCACATCAAATCCACAATCTTCGGCTACATATATCAATATTGGACTTATTCCTTTTCCAAATATTATAGCATCACCTTCTTTAATGGATTGTTGCGCAACATCTTGCGTCTAAATTTTTTATTTTATCAAACAAGGTAATTTGCTGGCAACATATCTATATAACCCTATTTGGCCTAACTTTGCTCCGCTATATGAGATTTTTACATGAAATTTTACGAGAACTATAATGACGCATTGCTGTTGGCACTATTGAAAAAAAGTGATGACCTAGCTTTTACCACCATCTACAATCGCTACTGGAACCGGTTACTTTTTGTAGCAGGTGTAAAGTTTCGTGACCTGGCCATCGCTGAGGAAATGGTGCAAGATGTTTTCCTCGATCTGTGGAATCGCCGTTCCGAACTCGATGTAACCGGTTCGTTAGAGGCCTATCTGGCAGTAAGCATGAAGTATAAGGTCATCAATGCCCAAGCGAAGCTGAAAAGAGCACTTGATTTTAAATTATATGCAGCAGAACATCAATCTGTACAAGACAATTCTACCGTGGATTGGCTCAACTTTCATGAACTGCAAGAAAAGCTTACCCAATTAGTGGCCTCTCTGCCGGAAAAGTGTCGCATCACCTATCAGTTGAGTAGAGAGCAAGGTTTATCGCAAAAAGAAATAGCTTATCAATTACATGTGTCCGAAAAGGCTGTAGAGGCAAATCTGTCGAGGGCCGTTAAATCGTTGCGTCGGGCAGTCGCAAGCATCCTTTCGAGCTTGTTTTCCATCTTACCATAATTTTTTTTTCATTTGATGTAGGGATTTGCTTTTGCAGATTGACTATCTATTGTAGCATTGCCGTATGAGAACACCCCATCCAGACGAACGATACCTTTTACTTGCCCAAAAATGGCTGGATGGCACTATCACGCCCCAAGAAGCAATCGAATATGCCAACTGGTACAATACCATTTTGGATAATGAAACATTAGCCATTCCGTCTACACATGCGGTTGATAATGAAGCGCATCGAAAAAACATATTACAGCAGATCAATGCACAGCGAATACCTGCTATTCCAAGGTATAGCTCCGTCTTTCGAAAAGTGGCCGCGGCCGCGGTCTTTGTTTTATTAGCAGGCGTTTCCTACTTTTTATTTTTTAAGAAAGTACCATCCGCCCAAGTGTCAAGTATCACACCATCAGTTATCTCTTCCGACATAAAATCTGGTACCAATGGAGCCATATTAAAGTTGGCAAATGGAACCATGGTTGTGCTAGATACCACTGCTAACGGTGCTATTGCTTATAGCAATGCGAACATTATAAAAGCCGACAGTACCTTACGTTTTACCGCTGGAAGCAATTCTGATCAGGTATTGGAATGGAATACTTTGTCTACACCAAGAGCTCGGCAGCAGCAATTGATACTGGCCGATGGCTCGCATGTGTGGTTGAATGCAGAAAGCTCTATCAAGTTTCCAAGTGTATTTGTGGGTAACACAAGGCAAGTGGAAATAACTGGTGAAGCCTATTTTGAAGTAGCGAAAGATGCCGCTCGCCCATTTACGGTCAAGGTAAACGATGCGGCTATACGTGTGTTAGGCACGCACTTCAACGTGATGGCCTATAGTAATGAACATATATTAAAAACGACCTTGCTGGAAGGTTCGGTACGATTTACGAAAGCCAACAACAGCTTGACTTTAAAGCCGAATCAGCAAAGTCAGTTATCACTGAACGATAACCTTCGCTTGGTTGAGGATGCAGATGTGGAACAAGCAGTGGCCTGGAAAAATGGTAAACAAGTGTTAGTGGGCGCCGACCTAGAAACCGTCTTTCATCAAATAGAAAGGTGGTACGATGTGGATGTGGAATACACAGGCGACCTGCCAAAGCGAACCTTTACCGGCGACATTCCCAGAACAGCCAATCTTTCAGAGATAGTAAAATTATTTGATATTAATAAAATACATGCCCGGTTGGACGCTGAACGAAAAAAGTTGATTGTTTTGCCATAGCACTTTAAAAAAACATCATATTACTACAAAAGTGTTTGTTAAAAACGCTTAGGAGCTTGCTTTGCCTTTATATAAGGTCTTTTATAAATGTCTTGTTATTTGTCAACCAATAAAATCTACAGTTATGTATTTGATTGCTAGCCGCCATGCAACCTTCTTTCGAAATAAGAAGCCTTTGTTTTTGGCAGTTTCTTCCCTTCTCAATCACTGGCGTTTGTTGTTGCTCGTATGCTGCTGCATACAATTGAGCGCTCAAACCTTCGCACAAAATATCACGCTTTCTGAAAAGAAGGCGCCCTTGAAAAAGGTGTTGGAAAACATCAAGAAACAAAGTGGATACTCGCTTTTTTACGAAGACAAATTGCTCCAGAAAAGTTCCTTGGTAGATATTTCTGTAAAGAATGCCACACTGATCTATACACTGGATCGAGTGTTCGATAACCAACCGTTGAGCTATGAAATTGTAGGGAACAAGATTATTTCTATAAAAGAAAAGTCGAATGTTCAGCGGCAGAACATTCCTATTCAGGCTAATTATTTTATACCCTCCACTATAATAAGGGGCACGGTTAAAAATGAGGCCGGTGAACCTTTGGATGGCGCTACTGTAAAGATAAAAAACGAAAATATTAGCACTTTCACCAAGCCTAATGGTATGTTCGAAATAACCATACCGGAAGAAAAGGCTGTTCTGATGATAAGTTATATTGGCTATCAAGCACAGGAATTACCTACGGGTGGGCAAACAGAAATCAACATAGTGATGCGTAGCGAAACCGCACCTACCACCGAAGTGGTCGTTATCGGGTATCAAACAGTACGCAGAAAAGATCTTACGGGGGCTTCCGTGCTCGTAAATACCGCGAATTCCAATAAAGTAACCACTAGCTCGGTGGGTGAATCCATCCAAGGCTTGGTACCCGGCGTAACGGTGCGTAACAGTGGCGTTCCTGGAGGCAACTCCGTGATTGAAATCAGAGGGGTGGCAAGTTTTACAAACAACAACCCGCTTTATGTTATCGACGGGATGATTGCTGATGCTAACTCCACCGTGAACACTGATGATGTCGAATCTATCCAAGTGTTGAAAGATGCATCTGCCGCCGCCATCTATGGATCAAGAGCCGCCAGTGGTGTAATTATCATCACTACTAAAAAAGGAAAAAACGGCCCGTCCAAAGTATTTTTCTCTGCCAAATATGGCGCACAAAAAATCCCTAACCGGTGGGATGTAATGGACGCTGCTAGTTATGTGGCTACTGTAAAAACGCAATATCAAAATTCTAATGTTCCGCTTCCTGCAGGCATTGCTACCTCCAAATTCAATACGGATTGGCAGGATCAAGTATACCGTACAGGTAGTGACCAAGACTATAATATTGGGGTATCTGGTGGTTCCGCAGCAGGTAACTATCTCATGTCTGCAAGCTATTATAAAAACCAAGGCGTTATTATAGGAAACGATTTTGAAAGGGCTGCGCTACGCATCAATACTCAAGCGAAAAAGGGCATTGTAACCATTGGCGAAAACCTGATGTTGAGCAATACGATTGGCAGAAATCCAGGTGGCGGCATCAACGCATTCTACGAGGCGCCACAGAGTTTGCCCATCATTCCTGTTAAAGATCCTAGCTATAACACGATACCAGCAAACCCTGCTGGCTGGGGCTTCGGTAGTACCGACATCCCAAGTTATGCTACCAATTATGTGGCCAATGTAGCGCTGGATAAAGTAAAATATAATTTTGCAAAATTAATGGGCAATGCCTTTTTGGATATCAAGCTAACCAATTGGCTCAACTATCGCTTCAACGCAGGGTTGGAAGTAAGCTTCGACTATACCAAAGAAATTCGGGATACAGGTATCTGGCGCTTTGCCAACCAAGTGCCAGGAACAAGTGTAGGCGAGAACCGTTCTCAATTCACCAATCTATTGTTAGAGCACACGCTTAATTTCAACAAGAGTTTTGGCAAGCATAACATTAATGGCGTGGTGGGTTATACGTACCAACAATACCGTACCGAAAATACCTCTGGCGGAAGACTCAATCTTTTATCGGCCAACGGCCAAACATATACTACCATTACTTCAGCCACAGGATCTCCCTCGGCAGGTAGCTATACCGACCTTTATCGCTTGCAAGGTTATTTGGGCAGGGTGAATTATAATTATAACGATAAATATTTAGTTACACTTACAGGTCGCATCGATCAAAATTCGAAATTCGGCAAGAATTACCGTCAAGGTGAATTCTACTCAGCCGCTGCTGCTTGGCGTATCAGTCAGGAAAATTTCTTCCACGCAAAATGGATTTCCGATCTGAAATTGCGGGCTTCTTATGGTAAGCTGGGTATTAGCAGTGCTTTGGATGCCTTTGGCTCATGGCCTGGCCTCGGTGTTATCAATAGCAATCCTAGAGCCGTTTATGGGGTAGGTCAAACGCCATTGCCTGGTGCTTATCAAGCACAAATTACCAACCCAGATTTGCGTTGGGAAGATCGCTTTATTACCAACATTGGCTTTGATGCCAGTTTATTCCACAACACCATATTAGTAACAGCTGAAGTATATAATTCATTGTCTAAAAATCTGATCGTTGGTTTGCCACTAGGTATGTATCTAGGTAGCGGTGGAGGAAACCCGGCCGCAAACGTAGGTTCTATCCGTAATAGGGGCATCGAGTTATCAGTTGGATACCGACACAATACTGGAGATATCAAATGGGACGTTTCTGTTAATGGTACCGCTATACAAAACCGTATTGTAAGTGTGGGTAACCAAGGCGCTGGAAAAGGTTATTTGGATGCAGGCCTTACCCGTTCGGCCATTGGCCAAAGTGTTGCCACTTGGTATCTGTTGCAGACCAACGGCATTTTTCAAAATCAACAAGAAATCGACAATTATAAAAATAAAGCCGGTAAGATTATCCAGCCTTTGGCCAAACCAGGAGATATTAAATATGTGGACAATAATGGCGATGGACAAATCAACAACGATGATAGGGCTTACTTAGGGGGCGCATTTCCCAAGTTTCAAGGTGGGGCGCAATTCAACGCATCCTATATGAATTTTAATCTAAATATTCAACTTGTAGGCCTGTTCGGCAATAAAATTTACAACGGTATCCGGAGGAATTTGGATAGCTATCAATTGACCAATTTCAGGAGCGACATCAGCCCATGGACAACCTCCAATACCAACACCACCGACCCTAGGTTAGGGCTCGAAACGGGTGATCCAGGCATTACATCAAATAACATTGGCAACACAGATAGGTGGTTGGAAAACGGCTCTTATTTGAGGCTCCGCAATGTGGAGCTGGGCTACACATTCACCAAAAAACTGTTGGGTAATATTGGCTTTACCGGTGCTAGAATCTACATCAGTGGACAAAACTTGTTGACATTGACCAAGTACAGTGGACTGGACCCAGATGCAGCTGGCAATGGTATTTTAGAAAGGGGTTATGATAACGGTAACTGGCCAGCTAGCCGCCGTTTTTCAGCAGGCATCCAATGTGATTTTTGATAATAATCAATAAAAAAAATTAGTTATGAAAAGAATAGTTTCAATTATAGGACTGGGTTCACTTTTGTTAACAACTTCATGCAATAAAAAGTTGGACATCCCCAATCCGAACACGCCAACAACTCTAGATTTTTGGAAAACAGCTGACAACGCTCAGGCGGGTGTAAACGCTATTTACAGTACGTTCCATAGGGGCGGGCCTGCACGCTGGTGGTTTTTTCTTACCCAAATACGGGCCGATGAAGGATATAGCACAAGCCCCAATGCCAACCTCATCAACAACTTCGATCGCTTCCTGATTACAGATTACAATTTCGGCGAAGCCGTAGGTTCATATGCGGATTTTTATATGGGCATCAATCGCTGTAACCAAGTGCTTGATAATGTACCTGGCATTACGATGGACGACACCCGGAAGCAACAATTGCTCGGTGAAGCGAAATTTTTGAGGGCTTACTTTTATTATCAATTAGGAATGATATGGGGCAATGTGGCGTTACAATTATCCACTTCCAAACCGACGGATTTGCCAGCCTCGTCTACCCAAGCGCAAGTATTTGCCCAAGTCGAAAAAGATTTGACCGAAGCAGCTTTGGTGTTGCCTGTTTCTTATAACGCTGCAAACATTGGCCGTGCCACAAAAGGAGCTGCTTATGGTTTGTTAGGAAAAACATATTTGCAAGAACATAAATATACAGATGCTGTTAATGCTTTCAAGTGGTTTATAGATGGTGCTGGTCAAAATATATATGCGTTAATGCCTAATTACCGTGACAATTTCGTGATCACAGCTGAAAACAATAAGGAGTCTGTTTTTGAAGTACAGTTTGCAGTGAACCCAACTGATAACCACGACGACGATTTAGCTCCAGGCTCCGATAACCTAAACTATGGCAGTTCGTTACCGCCGTTTTTTGCTCCACGTCCTATTGGTTTTACAGATGGCCAGGCACGTCGTTGGGTAACGAGAGAATTTTTGCAAGAACGTACCACAGACAACAAAAAAGATCCTCGTGCATTGGCCTCTTTTATTTATGATTCCGCTGATGAACGTGGCCCGCAGTTCTCCATGGCCTATAACCGCACATTTGCCGACCTTTCTTCTAGCTGGTCTTCGGATTCGCTGGCATCGCCAAGCAAAAAGGATGTGTTTTTTAGGAAGATGCTGAACGATTTTACTGATAACGGCGAAAGCTTCCATTCAGGCAATAACTACCGCTTTATGCGATATGCCGATGTGCTGCTGATGTATGCGGAAGCATTGAATGCTACCGGACAAACAGCGCTGGCATATACTTATGTAGACTTGGTACGGCAACGTGCTGGCCTTGCAAAATTGTCTGTGGTAAAGCCAGGATTGACCCAAGCTCAATTTTTGGTTCAGTTAAAGCACGAACGCATAACCGAATTGTCTGGGGAAGGTCACCGTTGGGAAGACCTTGCTCGATGGGGCGATCTTGGCCCTCAATTAGTGGGTCGTGACCCAGGTTTTTCAAATTTTGTAGTGGGTAAACATGAATTTTTACCGATTCCACAAAGTGATATCGACATCAACCCAAATCTGAAACAAAATCCTAATTGGTAAGATTCAAACATATATTAATATCGTTTGTTTTGAGTTGATGCTATTGTGGAAATGAACATGTAAAACAATTGTATGAAAAATATTAGTAAGGTTTTGATGGTTTGTTTTGTGTTGGCGACGTTTACGCAATGTAAAAAAAGCGGCGGCAATACGCCAACCCCAGTTGATCCGGTAACCACACATGCTGATGATTTTCCGGCGGTAGATAATAGCACGCCCACAAACGTGAATATTGCTTGGGATAACACCGATAAGAAAGTTTCGCACACGGTTTATTTTGCGGAGTATCCAAGGGTATTGAAACTGGGTGGTGATAGTTTGTACCTCGTGTATCACTGTGGGACGGCGGGCAATGAATGGGACAATATTGCTATCAGAAAAAGCTATGATGGCGGTGCAAACTGGACCGCTGCCGAAATTATTGTGGCAGACAACAATGCAAACTATTACGGCTTTGCGAATCCACAGTTGACCCTCTTGCAAAACGGTTGGATATTGCTTGCCTACACTGGAAAGGGCAATCCGGATGACAACCTGCACGATAACATACAGGTACGTATCAGCAAAGACCGGGGACAAACATGGGGAACACCCGTTATAGCCGCCACGGGCCGTTCTTGGGAACCTGCCACGGTGCAGTTGCCGAATGGAGAAATTGAAATGATGTTCTCGAGCGAGGCTGCTTGGTGGCCTAGTAGCGATGTGCAGCAAGAAATAAGGATGGCCACCTCAACCTCCAATGGAGAATCTTGGGCGGCTTCTAAACGAGTAGCTTACACGACTGGTAAACGGGATGGCATGGCTACGCCAATTTTATTAAAAGATGGAAAAGGAATTCTGTTTCCCATTGAATCCGTAAACAATAGTCAGGCACCTTGGATGGTGTGGTCATCATTGGAGGCAAAATGGGACTATGCCAGCACTGCCAGTACCTCTAATGCAAGGCGATGGTTGGGTACGACGCAAAATATATGGGGTGGCGCTCCGTTTTTGGTGCAGACTACTAGCGGGGAAATTATTTTAGCAGTGCAAGATGCCGGCGGAAGAACCGTTGGTAGCGATTGGAAAAAGAATACCATGTTGGTGATGATAGGCAACTCCATAGCAAAAAATTTTACCAATGTCACCCAGCCTTGGCCTGCCTTACCTGCCAACGAAGGTGCCTATTACACCACGCTATCGATGAAGGACAACAATACCATTCTCGCCTTCGCCACCCGGAACTTTAGCGATGGTCATAGCGAAATATATATGAAAACCGGACATATAACAAGGTAGGAATAGCGTCTATGGTTCTATTTTTCTGAGTGGGCACTAACTATATTATTTAACCATATACTTTAAAAAGGTAAAATGTGTTTGAATAAGCGACAGTTAAAGATGGAGCGGATTTGAGGTAATTTTTTTTTTATATTTTATGCCATTTGAAAATAAAATCCATGCTTCAACGAAAATTTTATGTATTGATACTTTGTAGCATTACCGTAATGGCTTGTGCACAAAAAAATACTTTTACCAATCCGTTGTTACCATCGGGTGCGGACCCTTATAGTTTTTATAAAGATGGTTATTATTATTACACCCATACTATGCAAGACAGCCTGGTGATATGGAAAACTAAAAACCTGGCCAATTTAAAAACGGCGGAACACAAAACGATATTTGCACCTTCTAAAAGCACGATGTACTCCAAGGAATTGTGGGCACCTGAAATTCATTTTATAAAAAATAAATGGTATGTATATTTTGCGGGTGACGACGGCAATAATAACCATCATCGTTTATATGTTCTACAAAATGAATCTGCGGACCCTACCAAAGGGGAATGGGATTTTAAAGGGCAGATTGGAGATACAAGTAACAAATGGGCTATAGATGGAGATGTTTTTGAATATAGAAGTCAGCTATATATGATTTGGGCCGGTTGGCAGGGCGATATAAATGAAGCACAGCATATATACATTGCCAAAATGAAAGACCCTTTGACCATTGAAGGAGAGCGGGTAAGGATTTCCTCTTCTACCTACGAATGGGAAAAACATGGCGACTTGAACGATCCTAATAATCCGCCGCATGTGGATGTGAATGAAGGGCCACAAATATTGAAACATAACAATAAATTATTTATCATTTATTCCGCAAGCGGATGCTGGACTGATTTTTATGCCCTCGGAATGTTGTCATTTAATGGACAAGAAAATTTATTGGACTCTTCTGCCTGGCAAAAAAGTGACCATCCAGTTTTTAAACAGTCGGTAAAAAATGGCGTATTCGCCCCTGGTCACAATTCGTTTTTTAAATCTCCCAGTGGCAAAGAAGATTGGATTCTTTACCATGCTAACTCGGAAGCCAATCAAGGTTGCGGTCGGCACCGATCACCAAGAGCACAACGCTTTACGTGGAACAAAGACGGTACGCCAAATTTCGGAGAACCTGTTAAGGCTAATGTTCCGATGGCGATTCCGAGGTAAGTAATTATTTAAAAATTAAAAGTAAAAATTAAAAATTAAAAAGTGTGCTCGAATTTCAATTAATTATGCAAAATGGATTGATAAACGTAATTCGTAATTTTTAATTCGTAATTCATAAAATAACGTAATTCGTAATTCATAAAATAACCCGCAATTAATAACATAACGTAATTCAATCATGACTTCCTACATAAAACACAGTTTTCTCTTCATTGCATGTTCAGTAAGTATTTTTTGCATGGGGCAAAAAGGGAAAGTCGCTTCGCAGAAAGACAGTCCTTCGATTGGTAAGGTATGGTCGGTAGAAAAAGCGAATGCTTGGTATGCCAAATACAAGTGGATGACCGGTGCGGACTATATTCCCGCTACAGCTATCAACCAATTAGAGATGTGGCAACAGCCCACATTCGATACCGCTACCATCAATAAAGAGTTGGGGTGGGCCGAAAATATTGGCTTCAATACCATGCGTGTTTTTTTGCATAGTGTAGCTTATAAACAAGATCCAGATGGTTTTAAAAACCGGATGGATCAATATCTAGCCATTGCGGAGCGTCATCATATCATGACCTTATTTGTATTTTTTGATGATTGCTGGAATAAAGTGCCGGTAGCAGGCGTACAGCCTATACCTAAAGTAGGCATACATAACTCAGGCTGGGTACAAGATCCAGGTGACCCATTTTACAAGGACTCCACCATGTATCCGGCTTTGGAAAAATATGTGAAAGATGTAATGACAAGATTTAAATCCGATACTAGGGTGTTGTTGTGGGATTTGTACAATGAACCTGGCAATAGCGGTAAAGGAGACACTTCGTTACCATTATTAAAAAAAGTATTTGAATGGGCCCGTGCGGTTGATCCATCACAACCAATCAGTGCAGGCGTGTGGGCTTGGGATTTAACCAGCCTCAATAGTTTTCAAGCACTAAATTCCGACGTTATTACCTATCATGATTATGAAGAAACCAATTGGCACCAGCGTGTAATCGAATTATTGAAAGCATTCGGCCGTCCGTTGATTTGTACCGAGTACATGGCCCGTACCCGCAATAGTCGTTTTTCTACCATTTTACCACTGCTAAAAAAACAAAATGTGGGCGCCATTAATTGGGGTTTTGTAGCTGGCAAAACAAATACCATGTTCGCATGGGACACACCAATGGAAAAAGGCGGAGAACCTATAGAATGGTTCCATGATATTTTTCGTACAGACGGAAGCGCCTACCGCCAAGACGAAGTGAATTTTATCAAACAAATGAATGGAATTAAATAAATACCGAAATGCCCAAAAAGCTATCCAACTGTTAACATATTTGTGAAGTTTAATATT
>Ga0247739_10000358_pt1 | contig 16150 bp, 8 predicted proteins | sample UWRJL058202B2_FD_180943 | JGI IMG/M metagenome (GOLD analysis project Ga0247739, IMG submission 180943) | Plant litter microbial communities from Arlington Agricultural Research Station in Wisconsin, United States - UWRJ-L058-202B-2 | ecosystem: Environmental > Terrestrial > Plant litter >...
TATCTAGAACTGAAAATGTTACAGCATCAGGTGGAAGAAGAGTGGTATAGAAAGGTTGATGACGCGTTACATCAGGAGGGTAAAGCCATAATTGCAATAGAAAATAGAAATGAACAAAATATCGATATTTCCGCTTTGCAAATAAGAACGGCGATGGCCAAGGTCGTTAAGCAAGTAATTGAAAAAGGAAAAATAACGGAACTATTTATTGAAGGCGGCTCAACAGCTGCGGCCATTTTACAAGAATTAGAATTGAGCGAGTTTCGGCCTACACACGAACTATCCAGAGGCGTAGTACGCATGCAGGCAATGCAAAGCGGCATTTTTGTAACCGTTAAACCTGGCAGTTATGAGTTGCCAGCGTTAATAAAAGAATTGTTTGATTAATACAATTTGTCACAAATATGCCCCAAGTTTTCGAACCTCAATCACCGCCGTTCAGTATCGTTTTGGAACCAAAAGAAACGGACACTTAAGTTCAAAGCCCTGTAAGGGCGGCTCTATCTGCATAGGGCGCAAGCCCTATGAAAAAATATTACCCCAATAGCCAGAAAATTATTAACGATTGCCCTTATGAACCATCTACATTTTATTGATTATTGTATCATCATCGTGGTGTTGGGAATCACCTTGTTTCTCGGGTTCCGTTTTGCAAACAAGCAGAATAGTACGCAGACGTTTTTTTTGGCCAAAGGCAATTTCCCTTCTTGGGCGCTGGGTTTGTCGTTATTGTCCACACTCATAAGCAGTGTCACATTTTTAGGTTATCCTGCGCAAGGTTTTACCAGCAACTGGATTTTATTGGTGCAGGGTTTGATGGTACCGGTGGTTTTGTTAGGCACCATCTGGTTTATCGTTCCGTTATATCGCAAGGTTATTGGCTTGAGTACCTATGAATATTTTGAAAAACGCTTTGGCACTTTTGCTCGGTATTACAGTTCTTCGTCCTTCATTTTGAGGCAGTTTGCCGGTATGGGTACCGTCTTGTTTTTGATTGCGGTTGCTATCAACAAATTAACCGACATCAATGTATTTGCCATCCTTGCATTGGTAGGTTTTATATTAGTTATCGTGAATTTAAAAGGCGGCATGCAAGCCGTTATTTGGCTGGATGTCTTTCAAGGTTTTATGCTGTTTGCAAGCGGTATCATTTGTTTGGGCATCTTGCTGTATTCCATCAAAGGCGGCGCAAGTGAAACAATCAAAGTAGCAAGTGCCAACAACCGTGCGGGTTTCGGGCCATACGATGTTAGTTTTACGCACCTGACGTTGATTATCATGGTTATCAATGGAGCCTTTTATGCCATTCAAAAATATGGTACGGATCAAACGGTGGTGCAGCGATATTTGTCTGCAAAAACCGATAAATCTGCCATCCGTGCCTCGCTGCTCGGTATATCACTAACGGTTCCTGTTTGGATGATGTTCATGTTTATTGGAACAGCGTTGTTTGTTTTCTATCAACAAAACCCTTTGCCGCAAGGCACCAAACCAGAGGCTGTTTTTCCTTACTTTATGATGACCCAATTGCCAACGGGTGTTATCGGTTTTATTGTAGCTGCGCTCATTTCCGCGGCGATTTGCAGCCTCAGTGCCGACCTCAATTCTCTGGCCGCAGTAGGCGTGGAAGATTACTACAAGAAGATAAAACGCAATAGGCCCGACCGCCAATATCTCATTGCCAGTAAATGGATGGTCGTATTGTCTGGCCTGCTTTCTGTTGCCATCGGTTCGTTTTATTTGTATGTGGGTAACGAGGGCGTGTTGGGTGTGGTATTCACGATTTATGCTATATTTTCTGGCGGCATCGTGGGCATTTTTCTCTTGGGAATTTTTAGTGCACGGGCTAACCGACAAGGTGTCAATATTGGCATTATCACTTGTATCATTTTTACAGCGTATGCGTTTCTTACATCTACAGAAATCGGCTTGGAAGGGCGTAAGAAATTGTTGCTCGATTTTGGTGCGTATAACTTTACCCACCATAAATTGATGCTCGGTGTTTATAGTCATTTGATTGTTATCGGTGTGGGGTATGTAGCAAGTTTGTTCTATCCCAAACCAGTGTTGGATAAAAATTTATTGTATAGTGGTTGGCTCGAAAATAAAAGAAATGAAAATATATAGAATCGCATATCAAATTATTGCGTTGGTCTTTGGCCTGTGCGGCACCTTTCAATCAAGGGCGCAACAAAACTCTGATGCTGGTTATCCAAAACCTTTGAAGCAGGTATTGGAAGAAGTGCAAAAAAGATATGATATAAAAATAAAGTATGATGAAAAGATGGTGGCCGGAAAAACGGTTGCTTATGCGGATTGGCGATATCGTCCAGATGTGGATGTTACGTTGAACAATATCCTTTCACCGTTGGAACTGAAGGTGAAGAAAGAGAAAGACAAACAATACAAATTGAGTGCGTACGAATACTATCGCTGGCAGGTAGAAGACGGTTGGGCCGAATTGGATCGCATTGCGGCGCAATATAAAAATGTGGATGAATGGGAAGCACGAAAAAAGCTGTTGAAACCTTGTTTGCTGGTGGCTTTGCAATTGTCACCTTTACCCACAGCGCCAGCATCAAAACCCATCATTACACCCATCAGAAAGTTTGACGGCTACACGGTAGAAAATGTCGCCATCGAGATATTGCCGGGTGTGTATATCAATGGTTCTTTGTATAAGCCAGCCATCATCAAAGGCAAGGTACCGGTGATTTTAAACCCGGATGGACATTGGGAAAAGCAACGTTATCGTCCCGATTGCCAGTATCGGTGTGCGGCCATGGCCAGGATGGGCGCAATGGCATTTAGTTACGACCTGTTCGCATGGGGCGAAAGTGGCTTACAATTTCCTTATGAAGATCATCGCAAAAGTTTATCGATGACGATTCAAGCACTAGGTTCCATCAGGATATTGGATTATTTATTATCGTTGAAATATGCCGATACGAGCCGGGTTGGCATCACGGGAGGTTCGGGTGCCGGTAGCCATACGGTATTGATGACCGCCTTGGACGATCGCATCAAAGTGAGTGCGCCAGTAGTGGCCATTAGCTCGTATTTCTATGGTGGCTGCCCTTGCGAAAGCGGCATGCCCATCCACGCATGTGCTGGCCGTACCGATAACGTGGAGATAGCTGCCATGGCGGCTCCCAGGCCACAGTTGCTGGTGAGCGATGGTGGCGATTGGACAGACAAAACCCCCGAACACGATTTTCCATATTTACAAAAAATGTATGGTTATTATGGTAAAACCGCTAACGTAGAAAATGTACACTTGCCTACCGAAAAACATGATTTTGGTATCAATAAAAGAACCGCTGTCTATAATTTTATGGCCAAATATCTGAACCTGAATTTAAAAGCCATACAAGATGATAAGGGTAATATCGATGAATCAAAAATCACCATCGAAAAGGAACAAGCCATGTTTGTGTTTGGTGAAAAAGGAGAACGATTGCCCAAAAATGTCATTATCGGTTTTGAGCAGTTGGAGAAAGTTTTTGCGACGGCGACAAAGAGATGAGAGTTAAGAGTTATAAGTTAAGAGTTAAGAGTGCACGCCTAAAGAGAAGTAGCCCTGAAGGGGCGACATCTATCAGCGTAGGGTGCAAACCCTGCGACAAAGTATTGCCCTGAATGATTGACGCCAGAGCCTTCGACAAGCTCAGGCTGACAGCCCTAATTTGTCGATTCAAAAAAAATTGATAAGGAATGACGATGGAAATATCAAACATTAAGACGGACTCCAAAAAACAGCATGCACACTCCGGAGCTGCACCAGGGATTGAAGAGGAAAGCCCGTAAAGGCCCGTACGAATTACCCTTGCGAAGCTTTGGTTTCAATTCGGGCCTGCGGACTTGGAACGAAAAGCCCGCCCGGGTGCCCAAAAATTTTAATTTAAATTCAACAATAAAAAATGAAAAAGATAAAGTATTTATTTTCCATATTATCTGCCATTGTCCTATTCACCGCTTGCACCAATTCTAAAATCGCTGCGCAAAAGGCAACGGAAACTTCGCCTCGTTACAAAATCGGATTGATAGATTTGATGTTGTTGAAACGACAAAAATTGGGCGCTATTACCTTGACCCAACAAATAGGCGCCGATGGGGTAGAAGTGGATATGGGCGGATTGGGTACAAGGCCTACGTTCGACAATCAATTACTCAACGACACCATTCGCCAGCAGTTCTTGGACAAGGCCAAAGAAGTGCACGTAGAAATTTTTTCGCTGGCCATGACAGGCTATTATGCCCAATCATTTTGCGGCCGGACCGAATACATAAAATCCATTGAAGACTGCATCAAAACAATGAAGCTGATGAACGTAAAAGTTGCCTTTTTGCCCTTGGGCGTACAGTGCGATTTGCGCAAGAATCCTGAGATACGAGATTCGGTTGTTGCCCGTTTAAAAGTGGCTGGTAAGATGGCAGAAGAAGCCGGCGTGGTCATCGGTATCGAAACAGCACTAACTGCCGAAGAGGAAGTTGCCTTGCTCAAAGAAATCCATTCACCCGGTATCAAGATATATTTTAATTTCTCCAATCCTTTGAAAGAAGGCAGGGATTTAATTAGCGAACTTAAAACGTTGGGCAAGGAAAGGATTTGTATGATACACGCATCCAACAAAGATTCTGTATGGCTGGAGAACGACCCGCAAATAGACATGCAAAAAGTAAAGGCCACCCTCGACCAAATGAAATGGACGGGTTGGTTGGTAATAGAACGTAGCAGGGATGCCAGCAAGCCTAGGGATGTGAAAGGGAATTATGGTGCCAATACTGCTTATTTAAAAAAGATATTTCAATAGGATTATATTCTATCGTACTCTTTCCCCGAAGAATGCCGCAGACCTTTGTTTTGTGGCATTTTTCGGTTCAGACGAATCGTTTTTTTGATTTTAAGGATAGTAAAATCTTCCATCATTATAGTAGATAGTAGCATTCTTTTCGCAGCGCTTGTAAATTAGATTTGGTTGCTGTAAAGATTCCTCATTTCATATTCTTTGAAATGCCATATTGAAAAACTAAATATTAAACGATTTGCTATGAGACGCCAATTGCTCGCCATTGGACTGGGCCTCGCTATGTCCGTTCCAGTTTATGCAGACCCATTCTATCCCAAAAAAGACAAAGATGACTACGAAAGATTTTGGGTTCAAACCATTACTGGTACGGTAACCGGATCAGACAATCAGCCGCTCGCTGGGGTTACCGTATCTGTCAAAGGCACGCAGGTGTCCACCACTACATCCAACGCTGGAACATTTACAGTAGAATTGCCCGAGGGAGCAAACGTGTTAGTGTTCTCATTTATTGGTACCGAAACCCAAGAGGTATCTGTATCTGGCTTATCTACCGTGTTAGTAAAAATGTTGCCATTAGACAACGCTTTGAGCGATGTGGTGGTCGTTGGCTACGGGTCACAACGGAAGGCCAATCTCACTGGCTCGGTGGCCACGGTTTCTGGCGATGTGCTTACAAGGCGCCCCGTGCCTAATTCCGGAAACTTGCTACAGGGGCGTGTTTCAGGGCTTCAGGTCACACAGCCTTCTGGCGAGCCGGGACGTGACAATCCGAATTTTTTGATTCGTGGCCGCGGATCGTTCGGCGGTAGCACTGCGCCGCTCGTTTTGATAGATGGCGTTACCGGTTCGCTTAATAATTTATCGCCAGACGATATAGAAAATGTGACGGTATTGAAGGATGCGGCCTCCGCTTCCATTTATGGTGCTAGGGCCGCCAATGGCGTAATTTTGGTCACCACAAAAAAAGGCAAAAGCGGGAAAATGCAAATAAGTTATCGGGTTAATGTTGGCAGCTATCGTCCAACCGCATTACCTGATTTCATCACCAATTCTGCTGAGTATATGGAAATGTATAATGTAGCGGCAACTAGGACTGGTGCAGCTTTCAAATATCCGCAAGCGGATATTGATGCTTATAAAAACGCTACTGACCCGGTTAAATATCCCAATTTCAATACCGTTGATTATTACTTCAACCCCGCCACGGTTGTTACACACAATCTGTCCATGTCGGGTGGAACGGATAAAAGCACATATAATATTTCTTTGGGATATTTGGATCAGGATGCCATGTTGCCAAACTATAATTTTAAACGGTACAATGCCTTGTTTAATTATACGAGTCAAGTAAGCAAGAATATTACTATTGGCACCATTATGAACCTTACTTACAAAAACCGGCAAGAGCCCCCTTTTACCAGTGAAAACATGGCGTTATTGGTATATGCTTCTGGGCCACTGTACGGGCCATTTTTGCCAGATGGTAGCGGTCGTATCGTAAGCCGTGGTTATCAAGGCGAAGGCCGGAACCGCAATCCGCAAGAGGCGCTGGCAATGGGTTGGCAAAATACCAAAGAATATAATTTGAACGGACAAGCTTATGTAGATATTAAGTTATTAAAGGGATTGACATGGTCTTCAAAAATTGCCATTAATTATGTGGATGAATATTATAAAATGTACCAACATCCTTATGATGCGTATCTACAAAATGAAAAAGACCCCGCTACCAACGATTACAGGCTGTCATCTTTCGGTCCAGATTTATTAGGTGTTACAGATCAATATGCGAAAACATTAACGCCTACCGTTTATTCTACTTTTAACTACCGCACCAAAATTGGCGACCACAATATCCAGGCCTTGGCAGGTTATGAGCAATTGTATTTCAAATATCAAGCATTGCGTGGCCGCCGCATCAATACGGTGTCCACTTCATTAACAGAACTGGCGGGTTATACTTCGGCCAGCGAGGCACTGTATTTTTCTTATCCTCGTTTGCCATCATTGGTAGGCCCGTCGGAATGGTCTATGCAATCTGTATTCGGTCGTGTTAATTACGATTATAAAGGCAAGTATCTATTGGAAGGAAACCTGCGCTACGACGGTACTTCCAAGGTTTCACCGGCCTATCGTTGGGGTCTGTTTCCGTCTGTGTCTGGTGGATGGTTGTTGTCGCAAGAAAACTTTGTTAGGGACAATGCTAAATGGATCAACAACTTAAAACTACGTGCATCCTATGGTACGTTGGGTAATCAAGATATTGGCACTTATTTATATCAAGACAATTTAACCATCAACAATATTTATTATCCTTTCGCAAATGCAAATTTATCTCAAGGTGCCGTTATCAATAGTTTTAAAGATCAAAGTCTCAAATGGGAATCCACGAGGGTAGTAGATTTTGGTTTCGATCTGGATGTGAAGCGTGGGCTGTTCGGCGTCACCTTCGATTGGTTCCGCAAAACCAGTTTTGATATACTCGCTGCTCAACCGGTTCCGGCAAGCTTAGGCCTTTCGCAACCTACCCTCAATAGTGGAAAGTTAGAAAATAAGGGTATTGAAATCGAGCTGCGACACAACAATAAAATCGGTGCTTTTAGCTATGGTGTGGTCGGTCAATTTTCCACTGCCAAGAATAAAGTGTTGGAAATTACCGTGCCTACCTTAGGTTCTAGCATCCGCCGAGTGGGCGAAGAATTTGATGCACATTATTTATATATATGGGATGGTATTTTTCAAATAGAAGATTTGACTAATCCTAAAGTGCCAAAGCATGTGCTCAACCCAAATCCTAAAGCAGGCGATATCAAGATGAAAGACCTGAACGGCGATGGCGTGGTGGATGCAAATGACCGTCAGGTGGTGGATGGCGCTTATCCAGATTACATCTATTCGTTCGGCCTCAATGCAGATTACAAAGGGTTTAGCCTAAGCGCTTTTTTTCAAGGCGTAGAAGGGATTCAAAACCGTGTAAACAACTGGGGAGTTGATCCCTTTATGCAGGGTACGCCGCCTACTACCAAATGGCGTGATGCTTGGACGGCGCAAAACCGTAGCAACACCATCCCAGGCATATACACGGCTGGTTATGCGGCTATGGCCAATTATGCAGGTTCCACCTATTATTTGATGGACGCATCCTATTTGCGCCTAAAGAATATCATGTTGTCTTATTCATTTTCCAAATCTATTTCTTCTCGCATCAAGGCTCAAGGCATCACCATTTATGTGTCTGCAGATAATTTGATTACTTGGACAAAATACGAAGGAAGCGATCCCGAAAGGGCAAGTTCCACAGGCAACTTTGTACAATATCCACAAGCAAAAATCTTGAACGCAGGCATAAACATCAAATTCTAATCTATCATGAAAATAAATCATAAAACAATTGGGGTTGCATGCATCGGTTTATTGTTGACCGCCACCTCTTGTAAAAAATACTTGGATAAAAATCCATTGGATAGTGTAAGCAGTCAAATTTTTTGGTCGTCGGATGCGGAAGTGCAAAGCGGCCTTGCGGGTGTGTATTCGCGTTTGCAGCAAAACTTTTTGGGCTACGAACGGGTCTATCTCGATGGCTTGTCAGACAATGCTTATCTCGACAATAATACCAATCAAGTCGGCATGTCTAGCATGACCACCGGCAGTATCTCATCCGGACTGGGCGGGTCTTTGGCCAATATTTATAGTTCTCCGTACCGTGCTATTTCTTCTTGCAATTATTTCTTGGACAATGTAGACAAAGCGCCCACTACTGATGCTAAAAAGAATGGTTATAAGGCAGAAGTTAGATTTATCAGGGCGCTATGTTATTTCGATTTGGTGCAAGCATTTGGTGGTGTTGTGGTGTACCGCAATTTCCCAGCTACTTTAAACGATGCCAAAATAGCCAAGAGCACCAAAGACGAAGTGTACGCTTTTATCAACGAAGACCTCGACTTTGCCATTGCTACTTTACCAGACGATAAATACACGGGACACGCCGTAAAAGGCAGTGCCATGGCTATTAAGTTGCGGGTGCTCGTTACGCAACAAAAGTGGGCTGAGGCGGTCACCGTTGCACAGCAGATCATGTCTTCTGGCAAGTATGCTTTATCAAATAACTATGCAGCCATCTTCAAAACTTCCGGACAAGCCACTGCTGCTGTCAATACGGAGATCATGTTTTCTACGCAATATCTTTCACCTACCAATCCACAAAGAACGAGCCCGGGAGCGGCTGGCATGGATATCGAATTAGGCTGGTATTCGCTCATGCAACCGTACAAGGATTTGGCAGATGATTACGAAATGACCGATGGCAAACCGGCCGCGGAATCGCCCCTATATAACGCTGCCACGCCTTATGCCAACCGTGATCCTCGCCTAGACTTGACCATCAAATTGCCGGGTGAAATCTGGAAGAATCCGTCCGGTGCCACTTGGGCTGGTAGCTACACTTCATACACAGGCTTTATTACCGAAAAATACGTGGATTTATCAAGGGCGCCATTCGCCACTACTACGGCTTCTCTCACAGATCAGGATTATGTACATATACGTTATGCAGATGTATTGCTTATGTATGCAGAAGCCAAAAATGAAGCCACCGGCCCCGATGCTACGGTTTATGCAGCCATCAACCAAGTGCGTGCAAGGGTGGGCATAGGTATGCCTGCAACGGACCAAGTGAAGTACAATACCAAAGAGAAATTGCGGGATTATATTCGGCACGAAAGGAGAGTGGAATTCGCCTTGGAAGGGCAGCGGTACAACGACCTGAAACGTTGGAACATTGCGCACATCAAACTGCCAACCTTAAAAACGCCATCCAATGTGCCTTTGGTTTTTGATACCAAAAATTATCTGTTGCCATTTCAACAATCTGAGCTAGATAATAATCCACAGTTGAGACAGAATGAAGGTTATTAAGCACGTGTAATTTTAGGTTATTGCTTGAAAAGGTTGGGTTTGAACAGACGGTGATAACAGTTCAAACTCAACCATTTTTTTATACTTTACAAGGCGATGTCATTAAGTTGAGGACTGTCAATGCATACGGCGGCTGTGCAACAGCCCCAACGTTCGGGAGGCTTCTCTCGGAATATGATTCCGACCTTTCGGGAATCTCTGGTGCAGCTCCGGAACAACCAAACTTGAATTGCAGTTATGCATTAAATTGAGCTTTGCCTACCAATGTCGTTTATTAGCGATTTTAAATCTATTCGTTGTAAAGCCCAGTCTCTAATGCAATACGTACCAAACCTGCCGTATTTTTAGCGCCTAGTTTGTGCAATAGGCTAATGCGGTGATTATCTACCGTATGCGGACTGATAAATAATTTCTCCGCTATTTCTTGATTGGTAGATTCTTGAACAATTAGTTTCAGGATTTCTTTTTCCCTTCGTGTAAGTGATGCTTGTTTTTTATCGGCCCCCCTATTTTTAAAAAGATCGTCCATGATGCCTTGCTGCAATACCGGCGAAAGAAATTGCCCACCAGCATACACGGTTTCAATGGCCTTGATAATGGTTAGGTCGTCAGAGTCTTTTAATAGATAACCCATGCAACCAATTTGTAGCATTTTTTTTACCTGCAATAAAACATCCGAACTGCTCAACACAATAATCTTGATAGCCGGATGCGATTTCAATAAGGATGTAGCTATCGCAGGGCCTTCAAGGTCGGGTAGGTGCATATCAAGCAGCAGCACATCTATTTGTATCGTTTTGATGCCTTCCAATAACGACATGCCATTGTTGAACACAGCTATGACCTGAATCTGAGAAAAATCAGCAAACATTTTTATCAAACCCTTGGTCACTACCGGATGGTCATCTGTTATCGCAATGCGTATCGCCATATCTATATAAATATTATTAAGGTAGGTTGAATTCAATGTAGACGCTGGTGCCTTTACCTGGCGTACTATCGATATCCAACTGTCCGTTGAGCGAATGTACACGTTCCCGAACGGTGGTCAATCCCACACCGTCCCGTTTATTTTGGGCGTGGATGTTCATGCCTTGTCCATTGTCCTCCACCGTAAGGCACAACTGGGTTTCATGGAAAACCAATTGCACATTGGCCTCCGTAGCCTTGGCGTGTTTAATAATGTTTTGAACCAGTTCTTGAATGATGCGATACACCGATAGCTCGAAATCAGCAGGCATCTTTTTTGCCTCGCCCCAAGTTTCAAACGCAATAGGTGTAACGCCGGCCTTTTTCACCCTTTCGCAAAACATGGCCGTGGCTTTTGCCAAGCCTTCCTGCAATAAAATCTCGGGCATCAGGTTATGCGAGGTATGCCTTAAATCGGCCGCAGCTTCTTCTAGCAGTGCCATGATTTCTAAAAAGTCGTTGGACACATCCGTGGTTTTGTGTTTCCTAAAAACCATGCTCAGCTGCCCACGTATAGATCCCAACGTGCCGCCCATGCCATCGTGCAGTTCCCGGGCAATGCGGCTCCGTTCTTTTTCTTCGCCACTAATCACGCCCTTCAGGCGATTGATCTCGCCTTCTTGCTGCATGGTAAATATTTTTTCTTGTTGTATTTTTTGTTTGTGGATATTATTTCTATAAACTAGCAAGCTCAAAAGCGTAAGCAACACCAGGCTAGCTGTAATGCCCACAATCCATATATTTTTCGTTTTGAGCCGGCTTTCGTTCTGTGCGATAGCCAGTTCTTTTTGTGCTATTTCTTTGTTCTTTTCTGTGATCTGATATTTCATTTCGAGGTCGTAGATCACTTCCAGCTTTTCGGCCTTCGTTATACTGTCCCGAACATCCGAATACAATTTGCGTTGCTCGGCTGCTTTTTGGTATTGGCCTAACGCTTCGTACGCGTCTGCCAAATTTTTGTGTGCGTTATCGGTCGTGGTGATTATTTCTAATTTTTCTGCTTCCGCCAAAGCTGGCAACGTTACTGCAATGGCCTTATCGTATTCCTTTTGTAGCACGTATGCTTCACCCATCATAATATTAGCAAAAATGACATATCTGTTCTGTATGTTATGTTCCTTAGCGTAGGCAAGCAGTTTGTTGAAATACTCGATGGCCAATGCAGGCTGCTTGTCTTCCACATAGGTGATGCCAATGTTTACCAAGGTAGACATCCGCACCCCGTTTGTCATATTTAGCAGTTCACCTATTTCAAGCGTACGGCGGCAAAAGTATCTGGCCGAATCATTATTACCGAGGTTGTTGTAGTAACCGGCTTTTTGGAAATAGGCTTCCATTAGTACGCTGCTATCTTTCGTAAGCAATGCTCTTTGCTCGAACTGATTGATGCGTGCCGCCAGCTCCCTACTATAAGGATCGTTCCGGATGTCTTGGTGTGCGTTTAGCCAAAACTGGAGCAGTCTGCCGTACACATCTATTTGTATGTCGAGGTCATCCAGCTGGTGTTCTTGCAAATAATTGAGCGCCTGATAGCGGTACCAAGCGCAGGAATCGTACCGGCCTGCGTAGTAAAAATTCACAGAGATCATCAAATAAAGCCTTACAGTTTTTTCATAACCAGCTGTATTGTTATCACAAAAAGCCAACGCAGACTGCAAATAATGCAAAGACTTTTCGTGTTGGTTCTTCGAGCTATAATACCTACCTAAATTTTTCAACGACTCTGCGATACCATTCCTGAACCCGATGGCCCTACTGTTCGATAAGATGTCTTGATAAAGTACCAGCGCACTATCGGGAGACTTTTCTTGTAGTTTAAACGCCTTGTCCATCAAAATTTTGATGGAAGCGGTATCGGGCCTAGTCAAAACCGAAAATCTATTTTTTTCGGGATTTGTTTCTTGTGCCGCTGTGGATTGAAGCAAGAAAAAAGATGCCAATGCGATAAGAATCCATCTGTTTGGCCAGCTTTTACGCATAGGCAATTTGCTTGGGTCCGACTTTCTTTTATAAACAGCATGGGAAGCAGTATCCGAAATAGTAATATTTAAAATATGTGTAAGAATAAGGACTGTTGTTTTGAAAATGAAAATACGCAACCTATAAAATTGTTTGGTTTATCCTTAAAAGTAGTGGTTTTCCACTATTTTTTTATTTGGTTCTTTATCATGACACCTGCCGTGTCGGCTCTGGGTAATTTTACAAGTCGCAAATTCAATCATCCAATTTTTCATAATAACCTTTTGCAGACATCTACAAAAACTGCTTTTTAAACCAAAACCACAGCTCGTATGCGTTCAACTCAACTCAGTTCAAGGATTTCAGGTCTATGTATCAAAGCGCTTTTAGCAGGCGTTTTTATGGTGCTAACCCTTACGAAAACGAATGCCCAATGTACAGGTCCTGTTGCTGGTAACTTCACCATCAATTCGGCCCTGCCTACTGCCGGTACCAACTTTCAGACCATGACAGAAGCGGTATGGTCGTTGGCTTGTGGCGTTACGGGACCTGTTGTTTTTAGTGTAACACCCGGAAGCGGTCCGTATACTGAACAGATTGTTATCAATGCTATTCCAGGTACATCTGCCACCAATACGGTAACTTTCAAAGGCAACGGAGAAACCCTTAATTTTTCTTCCAATAATACTGCTTTACGTGCCTGTGTGGAGTTAGATGGTGCAAAACACGTAATTATAGACAGTTTTAGAATTATCCCAATTCTTGTGGGCACTTTGGATTTTGAATATGCTTATGGTGTTCAATTGATACGCAATGCGGATAGCAATATTGTAAGAAATTGCTCCATCACCATTTTCAACAACAATTTGAATGTACAAAACAACGAAGGCATTGTAATCAACGGATCCGACGAGACCTCAAATCTTGTTGCCCCAAGTTACTGCGATGATAACCTCATCATCAACAATAAAATAAATGGCGGCTATAATGGCGTTGTTCTTAACAGCTTTACAGGGTATGGTGCTCCAATTGTTTTGATGAATAACAACAAGGTGATTGGTAACACCATCTGGAATTATTTGCATTCCGGCATCAACATGATTTATACCAATAACACATTGATACAGGGTAATGACATCGATGTACCCATTGAAACCAACGGTGGCAATGTCATCAACCTAGATGAACTGAACCAAAAAGCTTATATCGATGGTAACAAAATACACAAGTTTGCAAGCAACACAGCTATTAGTACCGGCACTGTCACGGGTATCACCATGGTCTACGGCAAACCATCTGTAGCTAATGGAAACACGATTGTAAACAACCTGTTTTACGATATTCCTAACAATGGTGAATTGCGACTTGTCTCATTAGAAACTACTGCTAACGTGAAAGTTTACCACAATACTTTCGTCCTTGACAACACGGCTAATACTGGTGCCGGGCAATTGACTGGTATCTATATGGATGGCGTTTCGTCTGGCATCAAAATCAACAACAATCTCTTTAGCATTTCTCAAGGTGGCACGGGGTCTAAATACGGTATTTACTCTGAATCGTCCTCTGTTGTATTCTCAAGCGACAACAATAACTTTCATATCACCTCAACTGGTGGATCCAACAATGCCGTTGGACGTTACAATGGTACCAAATATACTTCTCTGGCCGCTTGGAAAACAGGTTCGGGTAAGGATGCTAACTCCATATCGGTAGACCCTCTCTATACGAACGCAGCTGCAAAAAATTATAAACCTACTGCTATTCCATTGGACGATTTAGGCTTGTATCTAAATGTAGAAAAAGATATTACTGGACTTACACGCAGCAACGTGAGCCCTGATGCAGGTGCGTACGAGTATGGTGCTATTCTTATGGCCTGTACTACGCCGCCAACTGCCGGTACTACCCAAATATTGCCCAGCCCGTTTATTTGCGGAGGTAGCACTGCCACTTTAAAATTGCTTGATAATAGCGTAGGCATAGGCCAAACCTATCAATGGCAATATGCTACTACGGCGACCGGTACTTACACTAATATTGGCGGTTTACTTACCTCAGCGGGTCTCATCATTACGCCTGCCACCACGCTGTTTTATCGGGCAGAAGTTACCTGCAGCGGATTGGTTTCCTATTCCACTCCAGTAAAAATCACGGTTACCAATATTATGTCTGGCGCTTATACCATCAATAAAAACGAAGCGGCTTCCGATCGCAATTTCCAATCTTTTGCCCAAGCGATTGCTGCCATGGGTTGTGGCGTTAATGGCCCAGTAACCATTACGGTCGCTCCAGGCTCTGGCCCTTACACGGAGCAAGTGGTATTAGGCCCGGTGAGTGGTATGTCTTCCAACAACACTGTTACATTTAAGGGTAGCAACGAGACCTTGAATTATTTGTCTACCAATACCAACCAACGTGCCGTAATCAAATTCGACGATGCTGACTTTTTTATTATCGACAGCTTGAACGTTACGGCTTTGGCAACAGCGGCTTCTGGCCAATATGGTTTCGGTATCCAGATTATGAACAACTCGGATTCAAATATCATTCGCAATTGTAATGTAACCGTAAATGCAACCAACACTGTTACTGCTTATGCTGGCATCAGCATCACAGGTTCGGCTACTAGTGCACAAGGAGAAGGCGATACCTTTTGCGATGGTAACCTCATTACCGGTAATACGGTTATAGGTGGTTATTTTGGAATTACGGTCGTGGCTAACGTCGCTCCAGCAAACACTATCTATGATAACAAGATTACCAACAATATCGTAAAGGAGTTTTACAGTTATGGCATTCTTGTTACTGGCACCATGGGCACATTAATTGAAGGCAACGACATATCGAGACCCACCAGAACTACAACCAATTCCACGTTTTACCCGATTGGCTTAGTATCGCTAAGTTCCGGTGTAAAGGTGTCGAAGAACCGGATTCACAACCTCATGGGTGGCATGCTTACCAATACCGCAACGATGTATGCTATTTCTGCTAGTGGTGCCGATGCTACCACTGCCAATCCAAATGTTTTTGTTAATAATCTAGTGTATGATATGAACGGTGCAGGCCCGCAATATGGTATCTATAGCAGCAATTCTGACACTTGCTTGTATTATCATAACACCATCTCTTTAGATGACTTGACCAATACTTCTACGGCAGTAACCCGTGGTATCTACCAAACAACTGCTGCTACCGGTATCGAATTCAAGAACAATATCGTTACCATTCGCAGAACAGGAACCGCAGCTAAGCATGCGATTTACATGAATACTACTGGCACTACCTACGCATCGGACTATAACGATTTCTTGGTAGCTTCTACTTCTACCACCAACTATATCGGTTATGCAAATGGAACAAACTATTCATCCATGGCAAATTGGAGAACAGGCAGTTCAAAAGACGCAAACTCGTTGAACTTGAACCCAACCTATTCTAACATTGCCACAGGTAACTTTATGCCAACATTGAATACATTGGATAATAAAGGA
>Ga0247739_10000360_pt1 | contig 16096 bp, 9 predicted proteins | sample UWRJL058202B2_FD_180943 | JGI IMG/M metagenome (GOLD analysis project Ga0247739, IMG submission 180943) | Plant litter microbial communities from Arlington Agricultural Research Station in Wisconsin, United States - UWRJ-L058-202B-2 | ecosystem: Environmental > Terrestrial > Plant litter >...
CTATTGGAAATGATGCAAATCCGGGAACACAAGCGTTGCCTTTCGCAACTATTAATCACGCAATTTCAGTAGCAGCTGCCGGAAATACGATTTGGGTAGACGCAGGCACTTACGTTGAAAATGTGGCTGTAAATAAATCGCTGATTTTGAAGGGTTCTAATTTTGGTATAAATCCTAAAACAGGAACGCAGCTTGCACAGTCCATTCTTATTCCGGCAACTTCGCAGCCCAACATCGGTGCCGCATCACCCGTTTCGGTCATTAATTTTTCAGGAACTACCAATGGATCTGTGATTGATGGGTTTACAATAAATGGAGATAATCCGTCTATTACCAGTGGTGTACCGATCAATGAAAATACTGGTGATGTAGATGCAACCGCAGGAATATCAGCTTATAATATAATTTCGGGTACACGGGTAAGCAACAATGTTATCCTGAATGTTAATTATGCAGGAGTTTTATTCCATAATGGTGCTACCGGTGCTCCGACTTCTGATAATTTAATCACTGCCAATTTATTCAAAGACCTCAGAAATCCAACATATGGTGGAATTGGTGCGTTTATTGGAGGGAACAATTACGTTTCAGTTACCAATAATTATTTTGAAGGTGTAAGGTCAGGTATACAAACCGATAATTACTGGCAGGCAGATCCAGGTAACAGTCATACGATCAGTGGGAATATTGTAGAAGCAGTAAGACGTGGAATTATGCATAATAACGCGTATGCCAATGCAACCAAACTAATTATAACAAACAATACAGTAACTGCTTACCCGGGAACCACTGAAAACGAAGGTATCATGATCAGTTCTCTTCAGGGAGCAGCTGCGGCAACAGTTGAAGACAACACCGTTTCCGGGATCAGTTCCGTTACACATGGTTATCAGCTTTGGAATAATCCTACATCCAGTACAATTACCATCAAAGGCGGTACCGTCTCCAACACATTGAACGGAATATTTGCCAATAATTATGATGGATATGGATCCAATGCTGCATCCAGTGAATATATAATTGATGGTGTTACAATCAATTCCTCAGAAAAAGGAATTTATGTAAAAGACAATGTGTCCAATACTAATAATGCCACAGTCAAAGTAACTTTTAAAAACAGCACTTATATTGACCAGGCTACCGGATCTTACGGCGTACTTATTGAAGGAAATGACGCACAGGCAAAAACTGAAACCATAGCAAATAGTTTAAAAATTAAGTTAAAAACAACTGGTGCACAAAGTGGAATCGGTATTGTAAATATTTCTTCTTCTGCCTCAACTCCTCATTATATTCTAAATGGCGGACTGGCTATTGATTTGAATAGCAATATCAGTGGCCAGGCATTGATGAGCGAGCAGAATTCTATTGTGGATCTGCAAGGTTCGTATTCAGCTCCGGACAAATTACCCAATGGTATCAACACTGTTTTTATTAATGGAAAACTATGGTTTACCAATGGCATTTTCTCATCCGGAAGCGGCAGTATTGAATTTGGAAACGCAGCAGAAAACATTGTAACCGCAACAAATCGTGAAACCGGTACAAGTTATATTTTAGGCTCTGCAATCATGGTTCAAAGGCTGGTTGGCAACAATGCACTATATTTTCTTGGGGTAAATTTGCCGGCAGGAGATGACCTGAATAATGTTATTATTGAAAGAATTACCTCAACAAATGCTGTTACTCCTGTGGTAACAACCGGATCTATTAAAGTAAAATGGATTATTAGTCCTGCTACAAGAGGTGGACGTACAGCGGTCTCATTCAGCTTTTTAAGCACATTCCTGAATGGCCAGGACCCCTCGGCTCTTTATGCTTACAGATACAATGGTACAATATGGGAAACGAAAAGCAGTGCTTTAAGTACAACAGGTACAGACCTGTTAACAACAAGTACTTTTAACATCGACAGATTTTCACCCTGGACTTTCGGTAGCAATTCTAATCCGCTTCCTGTATCGCTTACTGAATTTAAAGCGGTTAAACAGGAGCAAACTGCTTTACTTACGTGGTCTACGGTAGAAGAAACCGATAGTAAAAGTTTTGACGTGCAACATAGTTTGAATGGCAAAAACTGGCAAACAATAGGGACTGTATCTGCATCAGGAGAAAGCAAAGCACTACTTTCCTATTCATTCAGCCATGTTAATCCGGCAAATGGAGACAACCTGTATCGTTTGATGATGATTGACCGGGACGGAACTTTTGCTTACAGTCGTATTGTCAGCATCAACTTTGAAATGGATGAATCCATCACATTGTTCCCTAATCCGGCTGCTGATTATTTACAAATCAAGACAAATGACTGGAGCAATATAAAAAGCATTAAGCTGATCGATTTGAATGGCAGATCAGTTTATACTTCTTCGGTTAATCTGGCTAAAACAGTTGACTTAAAATCACTTAATTCTGGTATATACATTGTTGAAATCACCAGATTGAATGGTCAGATCAGTGCGAAGAAAATAATCATAAACAAGTAAAAGGAATTTATTACAAAAGCAAAAAGGCGGCAGGATGTAGAAATCCAGCTGCCTTTTTGCTTTTGTAATAATAAAAATCACTAAACTTATTTAGTAGCCTTTCGTTGCTACTAAATTGGTATTGTTTCTCAGCTCGACCGTTGGGATCGGGAATAAAAGTTCTCTTTCGGTTAGAACCGGACCATAAGAAAATTTATGCCCAACATAATTTTCAAACTGTTTTGTAGTCAGGTTAAATGCTTTACGAAGACGAACCATATCAAACCAGGTAATATTTTCAAAGCACAATTCATACCAGCGTTCTTTCCAGGTTGCCTCACGAAACTGATCTTTTGACAAGCCGGTCAAAGCCGGTAACTGTGCTCTTATTCTGGTAGCGTTTAGCGCATCAAAGGCTTTGGCAGTTGGCCCGCTTACTTCATTGGATGCTTCCGCATACGTGAGCAATACATCCGCATAGCGAATTACGGGCCAGTTGAGATCACTATTTGCTGAACTCGTCTGCGCTACCACATCAAAATGTTTGTAAATAAAATAACCTCCCAAAGGTACTTTCAGATTTCTATCCGACTGATTGGTAAATTCGGTAAAAAAGAATTGCTTTTCTTTTATACGCAAATCGGCAGGATCATAGGATTTTATAAAGTCAATATTTGCATAAATACCTCCGGTTTCATCTGAATACGCCGAAATATTTTTGTTATAAGGAATAATAAATCCCTGCCATGTTCCTGGAACGATCTGTGTTTTAAACTGGATCATAAAGATATTCTCTTCCACATTTTTCTTAGCGGGATTGTGCAGATCATCATAAGTTGTGAACAATTTAAATTGCTTCGAATCAATGACTTCCTCTGCTTTTTTCGCTGCCAGGTCATAATATTCCGCGCCTTTTTGTAAAGGAAAACCAGCCATTGTAAGGTAGACTTTTGCAAGCAATGATTTTACAGCACCCAAACTTACTTTTCCTGACGCATCAGCCCATGGCAATCCGGCTGCTTCAGCTGTTTTTAAATCCGATACGATCAAATTATAAACATCCTCAGGTTTTGCCTGTGAAGGTCTTAGTTGTTCTGATGTCAGAGATATCGGTTCGGTAACGATTGGAATATTACCAAATAATTGCACCAGATTGAAATAAAACCAGGCTCTCAGAAAATAGGCTTCACCCAATACTTTCGTTTTCGCAGCTTCGTCCATAGCAATCGTTGGAATTTTTGCGATCGAAAGGTTAGCATTGGCAATACCCTTGTAATAGGAAGCCCAATAATCACGTCCATATCCATTGTCGGAGGTATTTCGCAGGTCTTTTACGAAATAACTATTTACAGCCTGTCCTAAATCGGTAGAAGCCAGTCCGGTAGCAAATTCCGTCATAGCCCAGTCGGCTCCACCAAAGCCGCTGTTCATAATAGGGTCGCGCATAGCCAGATAAATGGCGTTTACTGAACTCCTGGCATGTTCTGGTTTGGTAAAATAATTTTCGACAGTGAAACTACTTGGATCCGATTCATCTAGAAAATCAGAGCAGCCAGGCAGGAAAAATGAACCGGCGATCATTGCCAGCAGTGTATATTTTTTTGTTAGTCCTTTCATTATTTCTTCTTTATAAATGTCTGAAAAAATTATAACCCAATGTTGATACCAAGCATAAATACTCTTGGTTTAGGATAATCATACAGTGTCAAACCCTGATCGAAAGGTGCACTTGAATTGGAAACTTCGGGGTCATATCCTCTGAATTTTGTTACGACAAAGAAGTTCTGAACCGAGCCATAAACTCTCAACCTTTCGAGCTTTAATTTTGAAGCAACAGTGCCCGGAAATGAATATGCCAGCAACAGATTACGTCCACGGATAAATGATCCGTCTGTAACTTTATGGCTGTCATTATTGGTAGTATAGTATGCATTTATAGGCCGTATCTGAGCAATAGGTGTATTTTGATTCGTTTCAGTCCATGCATTCAATACTGTTTTGTAACTGTTAGCAATACCTTGTCTGTCTTCGGCAGAGTGTATACTTCTGTCAAGCACATCGTTACCATACATGTATTGTAAATCAACAGTCAGCGATAAGCCTTTGTATTGAAATGTATTTGCAAATGTTCCAAAACCGTCTGGTATTCCTTTTCCTATGATGGTTCTGTCGTTGTCATTAATCGTTCCGTCATTATTAAGATCCAGATATTTCACGTCACCCGGACGCATGTTGTATTTCTTGGCTTCCTCCACTTCATTACTTCCCCAGGTTCCCAAATGAACCCGTCCGAAGAATGAACCAACAGGCTCACCAACACGAATTACACCATTGCCAGAGTATATATCACTGCCGCCGGATAAGGCCAAGACTTTATTTTTATTGACTGAAATATTAAAGATCGTATTCCATGTAAAGTTGCCCATTTTTAAAATGGTTGAGTTTACAGCAAATTCAATCCCTTTGTTCTCCATACTTCCAATGTTTGAGAAGATGCTTGTATATCCACTGCTGAGCGGCAACGGAGCATCCAGCAACATATCGTTTACTTTCCGGTGGTATAGATCCACTTCAAAATTCAATCTGTTGGAGAATAAGCCAAGTTCTAAACCAAAATCTACCTGCCGTGTTTTTTCCCATTGTAAATTAGGATTTGACATACGTGCAATACCAATACCGATGTTACGCGCTCCGTCGAAGATCACATTATAGTTAGTCATACCGGCAAGAGCGCGGTACGCAGGAATTTCAGAGTTACCTGTTGCTCCATAACTTGTCCGAAGTTTCAAATTGGAAATTGCAGGTATGCCTTTCATAAAATTCTCCTCAGTTATCCGCCAGGCAAGTGCAGCAGAAGGGAAAAATGCATATTGGTTTTCAGTACCGAATTTGGAAGAACCATCCAGACGACCTGTGAATGTTACCAGATATTTATTAAGCAAACCATAATTTACACGGGCAAAGTACGAGTTCAGACCATAAGCTTGTCCGTTTGAAGAAGGTGCCTGAGGACTGGAACCTCCGCCAAGGTTATTGAACTGAAAGTATGTATCATTAAAACCCTGGGTAGTTGCCTGATTTTCGAAACGATCCACATGCTGCCATGACAAACCAGCCATTGCATTTATGGAGTGTATCTTGGCAAATTCTTTATTGTAAGTCAGATAATTTTCAAATTGCCACGAGTTGTACCGGTTATTTCGCACATAAGCATCGCCATTATCAGAAATATACTGCATTCCTCTCGCCGCAAAATAATCGAGTCTCTGGTTAATTACGTTAGTACCGATTGTGGATTTTAATTCAAGACCGTCAGCCAAACGAATAGTGGCATACATGCTTCCCAGCATAGTTTGCGTGCGCAAATAGTATAACCTGTCAGCTGATACACGCAGAGGGTTATCGCCTCCCTCCATACCAGGATAATCCCGGTTACTTGCCCAGGTTCCGTCAGGATATTTAACCGGAACTATTGGAAGTTCTTCCAAAACCTGGCGCATCATGGTAATACCACCGCCGTCGAGCTGGTCAACCTGCTTTTCATTTTGATCCGTATAGCCAAGGGTTCCGCCCACTTTCAGCCAACTCTTAATCTGGCTGTCAAACACAAAACGGCCTGCAAATCTTTTCTGCCACGAACCAACCGCAATTCCGTCCTGGTTACGATAATTTAAGAATGCACCATAACTTCCCTTTTCGTTTCCATTGGTAAAGCCAAGCTGGTGATTTTGTGCGAAAGCTTGTTTAAAAGCTTCATCCTGCCAATCCGTATCATATAACGGGTTTCCTGATGAATCGAATAATTTAGGGTTGGTTCTTTTTGTTTTAGGGTCGATATATTTAGTGCCTGTTGCCCATCCTACCGGATCATATTTGGCAGCATTTGCATAAGCTAAATCTTCTGTTGCCAAAAACTCTTTGGAATTAAGTAAAGCTAGTTTTTTAGGTGCTACACTTATACTAAAATCAGAATCATAAGTTACTTTTCCACCACCTGAAGTTCCGCGTTTGGTTGTTACCAATATTACACCATTCGCACCGCGCGCTCCATAAATGGCTGTTGAGGATGCATCTTTCAGCACTTCAATAGAAGCAATATCATTTGGGTTAATATAATCAATCGGAGTGCTTCCGTTTTGCAGATCGACTGCATTGAGAATAACTCCGTCTATCACATATAAAGGATTATTGGACACACTCAAAGAACTTGCCCCGCGTATACGAATATTGGCGCGACCACCCGGCCGGCCAGAGTTTGAGGATACATTTACCCCGGTTACACGACCGGAAAGTCCCTGATTTAAAGACGATGCCGGCCGCTCCTGCAAAGCTTCGGCTTTTACAGTGCCAACTGCACCTGTTAAATCTGATTTCTTTACTGCACCATAACCAACCACAACAATTTCGTCCAGAGAATTTTCATCCGGAGCCAGGCTAATATTAAAATTTGTTTGATTTCCCAGGCTGATTTCCTGAGATTTATATCCTACAAAACTAAATATCAGCATGGATGACTGGCCGCTTCCTTCCGGGACATCCATTTGAAAACCTCCGTCGGCTCCCGTAGAAGTGCCTCGCTGCGTGCCTTTTAGCACTACACTAACACCCGGCAAGCCTGAGCCGGATTCGTCTGTAACTTTACCTTTTATCGTTTTGTCAATGACAACGGGTGTATTTACAGTATTCGCTGCCAAAGTTTCAGTCGTGCTGACTTCCTGATTTATTAACGCGGATTCTGCTTTTACTTCCTTTGAAGTATCAGTTGTTTTCTGTTTATTTTCAGTTATTACAAAAGTATTTTTCCTTGTTTTTTTGTATTTTAATCCACTCTGTTTAAGAATAAAGTCCAGGTTTTTTTCAAGAGGATCATTTAAATCCAATGCATTGGCCATCACATTGATAGAACCTACGAGTTTATCTTCAAATACAATTTCAACACCATAGTGTTTTTGCAAATCAAGAAGCACGTTTTTGAGCTTCATCTCCTGTCTTACCAAAGCGTGCTGTTTTGCAGGCATTGCAGCAAATGCAAGAGTTTGGGAGCGGACAACCGGGGCCGACTGTGTCATTAAGATCAGCCCGATTCCCGCCCATTGCTTAGCGGATAATTTTAGTTGCATAATATAAAGGTTTAAGGACAATTAGTTATTGGTTAAAAGAATAGAATCTCCCGAAGTCCGGATTTTCAGATCCAGTACTTCTGATATTGTTTTTAAAAGTTCATCGGCATTTTTGGTTTTGAAATTCCCTGTGATGGTCCGAAGCGCTATGTTGCGGTCTTCTATATTTATATGTTTTCCAAAATTTTCTTCCAGCATGGACGTAATTTCTAACACGGAAGTAGCATTAAACACATAACGCTGCTCTTTCCAGGCAGCAAACATTTTAGGATCCTGCTGTTTTTCCAATTGCACAGCACCGGTTTTATCCAGGATCGCCAAATCGCCAGGCTCCATCATAAGCTTTTTTCTGTGCTGATTATCAGCATAATCAATTCTTACACTTCCGCATTTCAATGCAACTTTTGTACCCCTTTGGCGGGCAAAAACAGAAAATTGCGTCCCCAGTACTTCCACCTGAAAAGTATCAGATGTTTTTACCACAAACCTCTTATTATCAATCGTATGACTTACAGTAAACTCGCCTTCACCTTTTAGAAAAACTTCTCTTACATCATTATTAAAGCCGAAACGAGGTATTTTCAGAATAGAATTAGCATTTAAAGCAACCCTGCTTCCGTCTTCCAGATATAAATTAGTAGTTTGTCCGTAACCTGTCTGATAGGTTTTATACTGAATCGAATCCCGAAACCACCAGCCACAGCTGCAAAGCAGTAAAATGGAAGCAGCAATTAACCAGAATCTTCTGAATGGCTCTGATATCGCCGTTTCCTGAATGTTGTTCTCCGGGTCAGTTTCAACTTTTTCAACAGAGGAATTAACATGGATCCTTTGCAGTAATTCCCCAATGGCAAGTTCATGATTTGGTATAAACTGAGGAGACCTTGTTTCATATTCGAGCAGCCATTCGTAAAAAACTTCCGAGTTTTCTTCCTTTTTGATCCATTCTTCTGTCAATTGCCTTTCCAGTGGATTACATCGCCCTGACAAGTATTCAAAAAGTGTATATTTTGATATAGATGCGTTCATTTCAATTTCGTTTCAGTGATCAATACTGACTGATAAAGGATTATTTAAACTGCAATACAAAAAGAGCTTAGGAAAGTCAGTAGAGCCGAAATCATCCATTCGCCGTGCAATGCGGAACGTAAATGTTTTAATGCCTTGGAGATATGTACTTCAACTGTTTTGGGAGATATATGCAGTTCTGAGGCAATTTCATGGTATTTTTTATTTTCAAAACGGCTCATTAAAAATACGCGCTGACATTGAGCCGGCAATTTTCCAATCACCTCATTTACTTTTATAAAGAGATTATTGTAATGAATTTCAGCATCGGGCTGCTGATGATTGGTGGAAAGTGTACTTTCAACAGCTGTTTCCAGACTATCATTTTTACCAAACTCTCTACGCATATACGTATAACACTCATTCCGTACCGACCTGAAAAGATAACTGGTGTAAGAAGACGTTATATTTTCGTATGCCTTTGTTCTGTAAAACTGAAAAAAGACTTCACTCACCAGATCTTCTGCAATTTGTTTGGAGTAAACAAAACGAACCGCATGGCTGCACAACGGATTATAAAATCTACGAAAAAGCAACTCCAATCCCTTGCCGGGATCCTGTTCAAATGTCATTTTCAAAAACAGTGCTGCATCCGCTTCCTTAGACTGAGGCTTGTCCTGATGAGAAGTAATCAAAAAAGGACTTCCTGATTTTAATTCTTCGTTTGGCAAAAGATCGTGCATGGAGTCTTTTTGTTTATAATAATAGAAAGACTTTTTTGCACTAATTTTCCCCTAGTCTTGATATAAAAAAAATTAAGCTTTTTTTAATGATATTATTAAAGAGGTAAGTTTCTTATTGTAAAATATTGGTGACAATTGATTTATGGCCGTAAGAGCTGATAAATATTTATTTTGGGAGACATAAAATCAAACAGCCAGAACGAAATATCGCCCTGGCTGTTTTGATAAATTTAAAAATATTGCTTCAACTTACAAATTCTTAGCCTTCATTTCCTTCACCGCATGATCAACAGCTCTTGCTGAAAAAGCCATGTAACTCAGCGATGGATTTTGGGTTGAAGTGGAAGTCATGCAGGCGCCATCCGTAACAAATACATTTTTGGCAGCGTGCAGCTGGTTCCACTTATTCAGCATGGAAGTTTTAGGATCTTTCCCCATTCTTACACCTCCCATTTCATGAATATCATTGCCCGGAGCACGGTTACCATCATTTGCACGGATATTTTTAAAGCCGGCATTGGTAAACATTTCAGTAACCTGCTCAATGTAATCCTTCACCATTTTCTCATCATTATCATCGTATCCCACCGATATTTTGAGCTGTGGAATCCCATAAGCATCTTTCAGATCTTTATCAAGTGCAACGTAATTACTTTCCTTTGGAATTGTTTCACCCATCATATGCGAACCTACACTCCAGTTTCCATAATTCGTTTTTAATAAATTCGATTTCAAAGATTCGCCCATTCCACTTCTGTCGGTAGATGTGCGGCGATCAGCTCCAAATCCTGCTGCATAACCTCTTAAAAAATCTGTTTCCTGTTTGTAAACGTTACGGAAACGCGGGATATAACCACTATTCGGGCGGCGGCCATCCGTTGTTGAATCCAGAAATCCTTCATATTCACCTGAAATACTTGCACGGTAATTATGAAAAGCAACATACTTACCCAATACACCGCTGTCATTTCCAAGTCCGTTTGGAAAACGGGATGAAATGGAATTCATCAGGATAAGATTCGTATTCAGAGCGGCTGCATTTACAAAAATAATATTAGCATAAAATTCCATCATTTCTTTTGTATTCGCATCAATCACCCGCACGCCGGTTACTTTCTGTTTTTTCTCATCATAAATTACAGAATGAACCACCGAATGTGGACGAAGCGTCATATTTCCGGTTTTCATTGCCCACGGAATAGTAGAAGCATTACTGCTGAAATAGCCGCCAAATGGACAACCGCGTTCACACATGGTTCTGTTCTGGCATTTTGCCCTTCCCTGATCCAGGTGAATTTGCTGCGGATCTGTAATATGAGCTGCCCGGCCAATGATCATGTGGCGGTCTTTGTATTGCTTTGAAACCTGCTCTTTGAAATATTTTTCCACACAATTTAAATCATGCGGCGTCATAAATTCTCCATCGGGCAAGGTATCAAGTCCGTCTTTATTTCCGGTAATTCCTGCAAATTTTTCAACATGACTGTACCACGGAGCGATATCATCATAACCAATCGGCCATTCTACGGCAAATTTATCACGTGCCGGACCTTCAAAATCGTACTTGCTCCAACGCTGGGTCTGTCTGGCCCAAAGTAAAGACTTCCCTCCTACCTGATACCCGCGGATCCAGTCAAAAGGTTTTTCCTGAACATAAGGATGTTCATTGTCCTTCACAAAAAAATGTGCTGACGATTCTTTAAAATTATAACATCTGCTTACAATCGGATTGGCCTCAGTAATGGCAAGCGGCATTCGTTCCCGGTGTTCAAATTCCCAGGGCATCATATTGGTGGTCGGATAATCAGTTATATGCTGCACATCCCGGCCACGTTCAAGTACCAATGTCTTCAAACCTCTTTCAGTCAGCTCCTTAGCCGACCAGCCGCCACTGATTCCTGAGCCAATTACAATGGCATCATAAGTGCGGGCTTTTTTACTGTCTATATTAAAATTTGCCATTTTTTAAGGGGAAGGGGTTTGGTGCAACGGGTAAAGGAGAAACTCCCATACCCCCTGCCCCAAGCCCTGTTTATTGCTTTATCGGTACACAACCATGGTAACGTGCTGGAATCATTTCATAATGTGTAAGATTGGTCATCACATATTCTGATGACATATAACCCTGAATAGTCAGATTTTTCACTAATCCAAAAAATGCCTTTTGGTCAGGATCACTGCTTTTTTCCATTTCCTGAAGAAGCTGTATTTTCTGATCTTTACCTGCGTCAGCAAAAGATTTTCCAAAAATTTTCATACTCTGGGATTCCAGACTGTCAACTCCTTTTGCAAGATTATCCTGTGTTTTTTTATCGTAACAGTCCTTAACCATTTTTTGCACAAAATCTCCTACTCCCAGTTCTCCTGCGCCCGGCGTATCCGTTTTAGGAATAATACTTTCAACCATTCCTGCCAAAATTTTTGACTGTTCGGCTGGCAGCAACGCTCTTTTAGTCAGCGTTTCTTTACTCCATCCTGATGCCCAGGCGGGCAAAACCGCCATTGCGCCCATAGCCGCAGCCATACCTTTAAGCGCTACGCGTCTTTCCATTTCTTATATTTTGAAAGGTGAATAATTTTCAATTAAATCGTTGTTTGTGAAGAAAATATATAACGATACTTAGTCAAAGTTGTTGCTGTTTACTTATGGCTAAAGCCCGTTAATACTTGCATTCTACTTCCCAAGACTAAAGCCTTAAGTTACTCTAGCTTATTCTTCCAGAAAATCCATATCCCGGCCATGCGTTTCAGGAATGGTCAGGATGCAATAAAGACCTATAAAAAAGCATATTACCCCAACTAATGCACCTGAATTAATTACAGAAAATGATTGCTTGAATCCGGCAAATAACGTTGTCATTAATACCACTGTTCCTCTTACCATATTAGGAATTGTGGTAGCGGCTGTTGCCCTTAAATTAGTGCCAAATTGTTCAGCTCCAATCGTAACAAACATGGCCCAGTATCCGATTCCAAATCCAAGAAAACCGGCGACAGCATAAAAACTGGTAGCTTTATTAATTCCGGCATATAAATAAATAACACTAAATATTAATGTAAAAATCATCAGATAAAATACAGCTTTCTTCCGTGATTCCAGCCAGTGACTTAAAAAACCGCTGCATAAATCTCCCATGGAAAGTCCGACATAACACCACATGATAGAAAGTCCTGGTTTGATAGGTTCAGCAATTCCTAATGCTTTCCCGAATTCATTACTGAAAGTGGCCAGAATCCCGATCACAAACCATGTTGGCAAGCCGATTCCGATGCATCTTAAATATCGACCTAGTCTTTCTTTATTGGTAAATAATGAAAAGAAATTTCCTTTCTGTATATGCTTCTGTTCTTTAAGATCTTTAAAAATTCCTGATTCAAAAACACCGATTCTTAATAACAAGAGAGAAACGCCTAAACCTCCGCCAATAAAATAAGCATAACGCCAGTTAAAGAATTCGACGGTAAAATATGCCACTACTGCTCCAAGCAAACCGATTCCGGCTACAAGCGAAGTTCCAATTGCACGAAGATGTTTTGGAAGAATTTCAGAAACCAGCGTGATACCAGCGCCCAGTTCTCCGGCCAGACCAACTCCGGCAACAAAGCGAAGTAATTTATAAACATCAGGATCCTGCACAAATCCACAGGCAATATTGGCAATAGAATATGTAATAATTGAACCAAAAAGGACCGATAACCGGCCTTTTTTATCTCCCAAAACGCCCCACAAAATACCTCCGATCAATAATCCCGTCATTTGCCAGTTTAGAATACTGGCTCCAACCAACGAAATATCGGCTTCCGACAAACCCAATGAAGCCAGACTTGGCAAGCGGACAATACCAAAAAGAAGCAAGTCGTAAATATCTACAAAGTAACCAAGGGCGGCTACAATAACCGGGGCACTGAATAAATGTGAAAAATTGGAACGTGGTGCTGAAAGCGTCGTCATTGTAATAATTAAGGGGTTTTATCAGGAATACAATATTAGCCAAATAGCCGGATATAAATCCGGCTATTTGGCTCTAAATTTTACATTTTATTATTCATTATCATGCTGATTAGCAATTTTGAATTACAATTCCAGCTTCTGCTTGTCTTTCAGCAATTGTTCCTTCAATTTGGCATAATCCACTTCCTGAACAGAAACATTACGGTCTATTGCCTGCAAAGCGGCGGCGGCGGCACTTTGACCCAGAATCATAAACACAGGTTCCATACGAATTGAACCGTAGGCAATATGTGAACTGGACAAACAAACAGGTACCAAAAGATTCTGGCATTCCTCTTTTTTAGGAATAATAGAAGCATAGGAAATACGGTAAGGCGTTTTGGGATGAACACCGATATCGCCTTCATTCTGAACAAAGCCGTCTTCCTTTACATAGCGTTGGGCATTGTGCGCATCCAATGAATAAGATCCCATTCCAACAGATTGCGCAACTTCCTTTTTACCCAAAGTTTCATTTTCAGTCATTACTTCCTGCCCGATCATACGGCGTGCTTCACGAACATAAATCTGATGAGGCCAGCCGCCATTATCTTTAAATTCATCTTTTGGTAGCCCCCATTTGTTCATTTCGGTACGCACATCTTCCGGCACATTTTTATCATTTGAAAGATAGTACATCAATCCTTTTTGATACAATTCATGTTCTTTAATAATCTCTTTTCTTCTTTCATAAGTCGCATCCGGGTAATCGTAATTCATTCCAATATAATCCGTACTGAATGGTCCGTGGTTATTTGTATCAGTTTTTTTGTTTGGAATCGGATCGTATTTCTGAAAAGTTTCTGTCCAGCCAGCTTTGTAAACTCTTGCCAGCAATTCATATTTTGCAGGATCATAACCCGCTGGTTTTGCAAAAGGGACGCGATTATCCGGATTTGCTGATAAACACATCCGGAAGCAGTAAGCCTGGATTTTATTATCTCCGTCTCCGTTTTTACCAATTTTTTCAGCCGTAACATAAGGAAGCAAACCGCTTTTCGGATCACCTTCTGTTTTGTACGGACTTACATTTTTCTTAAAATAATGTCCATGCTGAAAAACCCCGGCCTGAATACCATTCCATTCCTCATTGTAAACACTGTTTGCTTCACGTCCTACATGATATTTCACACCAGCTGATGCCATCAAATCACCTTCATAAGTGGCATCAATGAACATTTTTCCGGTAAAAGTTTTTCCACTTAATGTTTTGATGGAAACAATTTTGCCATCTTTTTTCACTACACCTTTATCACGGTCAAGCCATTCGTCGCGGTAAATTTTAATGTTATTTTCTTTTACAAAATCTTCGAAAACCTTTTCTGCTACGTGCGGTTCAAATATCCACATGGTGCGATCGACACCATCCATGGCCGGAGTGCCTTGTCCTTTGTTCCCATATTCTTCTTTTTTCTGCCATTGCCAGGCTTCCGGTGTATCATAATGCATGTAAACCCGGTGATAAAATTCGCGGGCCAAACCACCAATAACCGATTTATTGCCCGTATCTGTAAAACCTAACCCGCCCGAAGAAAGCCCTCCTAAATGTTTATCAGGTGAAATGACAAGCACTGTTTTTCCGGATTTAATCACCTGAACTGCCGCCGTAACCGCAGCCGAAGTTCCTCCGTAAATGATTACGTCCGCATCATAAGCGGCATCTTTATTTTCCTTTTGAGCGCAGCCATTGATTGAAATGAGAAAAAATGCACTTAAAATATTCAGGGCAACTAATTTAATCAGGCGATTCGAAATCATATTTTTTATATTAAGAGTTAAGAAATTTTCATTGGTATTATAAAATGTAATCTGTTTAATTTTAATAAGAAAGCAGGCGTTTCAAATATCCGGGATAGCTGTTTCCGTCTACACCGCCGCCGCCATTTGTAATGCTGTCGCCAAAACATACCAGCCTGTTACGCGGTACGTTGATGCGCTGCAATGTTTCATAAACTGCTACGGCAATAGTCCGGTAGCCATTTTCCGTCGGATGCACGCCGTCTGTTTTGTTGCTGTTGACCATATTAGTGATCAGACTGCTGATTTCCTCGCCAATATTTCCTACTGCTTCAAATACGTGATGTATATCTAAAAAGTGAAGTTTATATTCGTCCGCTGTTTTTTTGATCGTTGCATTCACTTTCTCTTTTCTTCCTTTGTGACCTTCCTCGCCGTAAAAAGTTTGCGGATGACGGGTGTATACATAGGGCTCATAAACTGGCAAAATGTTCATAAGCAGAATCTGACTTTTCACATCCAGAACCATCTCAATGATTTTCCTCAGGTTTTTCTCATATTCCGGCAAAGGAATATGCTTTTGGCTGTTCATATCATTGGTGCCAATCATCAATATGGTCAGGTCTGGCTTGTAAGCCAGGCAATCTTTGTCAATACGTTTCAGTAAATCGACGGTATTATTGCCTCCAATCCCTGAATTGATAATAAAAGGTTTTTCATCTACCGACTTTCCTGAAACAAAATGATGTGTCAAAGCGATTGTACTTGTCGCAAGTGTAGTTTGTAAAAATTGTCTTCTTTGCATGAGTTTAGGAGTATATAAGGAAGCGCATTCTTTATTTTTTAAAATTCAGGAACCAGCAATACAGCGTCTGCGAAAACGAGTCCATCGGCTCCAGCATTTGATATTTCAACATACACACCTTTGCCTGGCTGAAAATCGTATTCACCTAAATGAAACCATTCACCCGATGTCTGGCCGATCACGACGATGTCGGATTCTTTGACATTAATTTCTTTTTTGTTCTTTCC
>Ga0247739_10000361_pt1 | contig 16067 bp, 12 predicted proteins | sample UWRJL058202B2_FD_180943 | JGI IMG/M metagenome (GOLD analysis project Ga0247739, IMG submission 180943) | Plant litter microbial communities from Arlington Agricultural Research Station in Wisconsin, United States - UWRJ-L058-202B-2 | ecosystem: Environmental > Terrestrial > Plant litter >...
AATCCGAATCAAAAGTAGAATTGGATAAATTCATCGACGCCATGCTAATTATTCGCAAAGAAATTTCACAAGTTATCAGCGGCGAAATTTCTGCGGAAGCTAGCGCTCTGCACAATGCACCTCACACACAAGATGACCTGCTAGAAGAAAACTGGACTCGCGCCTATTCTCGCGAAACTGCGGGCCGCCCCGCTCCATGGCTGAAAAGCCACAAAGTGTGGCCAAGCGTTAATCGTATCGACAATGTTTATGGCGATAGGAATTTAGTGTGCTCCTGCCCAAGCATTGAAAATTATATGGAATAATTTTTTCTAAATAAAAAAGGGCCTTTTGGCCCTTTATTTTTACTTCCAATTTAGCCATTTAATTTCTAATTATTATCGCCCACTAGAAAACTCTAACCCTCGCCCGAGATCTTCCTTACCACACAGCGCAATATTATCTGAGCTTACTGCAGCCACCTCCATTTATGATAACGTGAAGCTCGCGTTATCGAGCTACATTACTGTTTATATAGGCCGTTGATTGAACGTCTTACCATCACACCAATGCTCACAAAAAAGCCAGCTGCCCTAGCGCGCTGTCGCATTTTGAGTAACTAACTACTTGTTACGCGCACCTTTTTAACACCTGTAGTAATCCTATGTTAACATGCAACGTCTTAGAAACTTGGTCAGTCAGGGTGTTGAAAATGGTACTAAATCATTTTTATAATCCTTTTTAATCCTTCGATTTTATAATTCTCTATTTCATAATTTGAGAGTTTGTAAATTGTAAGAAAGACCGAAAAGTCCAGCTGTTTGCACCGAAAATGTTAATTTTTGATTTTAAATAAATGGGAGAAGACTTAAATGTTAGAGAAATTAGTTAGAGTAAATTTAGAAGACCAATACAAAGGTTTTAATATTTGTTTCTGGACCATGTTAATTATCGCTATAGCTGCATCCTTGCTCGGCAGCCCTAACTTGGCTATCGCCCTAGGCACTCTAGGCTTAGTGAGCGGAGCAATTGGCCAATTAAAATTGATATTAATTAACCAGCAGAGATTTTTAGCCAACCAGGAAATTTTTTTAGCGAATCAGGAAACCTTCCTTGCTAACCAAAAATTATTCATTGAACAACTTGAAGTTATCAAAGCCAAGTCTTAATAGAACAATGTAAACCCGATATTCAGATTATCTCTTTGCTACTATCTTGGCTTAGCTTTCACCAAAGCTAAGCCAAGTGAATTAACTCGCAGAAAACAAAAGTTACGCAATTAGAGAAATTTAAAAATTTCTTTTCCGATTAGCTTAAAAGCAACTTACTCCCCCAGATATCAAATAACGAATACTCAATATCAGCCAAAATCCGCTATATCCTTTGATCCTCTTCAAATTTTTTCGATGCTTTTCAAATCACTTGTGAATTAAATGAGAATAATAATGTCACTGTTTGTCATCATTAAAATGCGTCAGCTATTGTTAGGCAACACAGGACTCAACCTATGACACTAATTAAATATACAAACAAAAATATAAGCAAACACATTTTCGGCTACACAGTAGGTCTTGCAATGAGTTTTTTATTTTCAACAACTGCTTTCAGCTCAGAACTCAACATTATTTCAAGCGGCTACACCGACAAAGGTGGCGAGGGTATATATAAACTTACCTTTGACCCTGCCACTAACAAATTCGGTTCTACAAATTTACTAACCCAAAATAACAACCCTTCTTTCGGCCTACAAAATAACAACCTCTGGTATTTTGTAGATGAATCCGATAATGGTCAGCTGCTTACTTATAACAAAAATGAGAAAGGTGAGTTTAATCTTCTGCAAAAAAATTCTGTATCCGGTAAATCACCGTGCCACATTTCAAAACGTGATGATGGAAAATATATCACTGTTTCAAATTATCACTCAGGCAACATTGCAGTTTTTGAGTTGGACGCAAAAGGTTTACCTCAAGGTAAACCTCAGTTAAAGCAACATAAGGGTATTGGCCTTAATACGAACCGTCAGGAAGCTGCACATGCGCACTGGGCGGGTTGGGCGCAATTACCGAATAACGAAAAAACCGAAGGCATTTATGTAGTTGATTTAGGTGTGGATAAAATATTTTGGTATCCACAAAATTCAAAAGGTGTTTTAGAAGACGGTCAGATTGTTTACAACGCAACACCGGGCGATGGACCCCGTCACATGGCATTTCATCCACAGAAGTCCTGGGTTTATGTGCTGAATGAATTGAGCAACACGCTTTCATTTACTCAACAGGATGCCAAAGGTGGTTTAACAGAGATTCAAAAAATATCTACCTTACCCGCCGACTTTCAAGGCAAAAATATAGCGGCACATATTGTTATCAGTCACGACGGAAAACATATTTACACTTCAAATCGTGGCGATCTTAGTAGCATTTCTGTTTTCAATATTGCAGATGATGGAAAAATAAAACTAGCGCAAAATATTAGTAGTCAGGGCAAAGGGCCACGTTTCTTTTTATTATTGGAAGATGCGAAAAAAATGTTGGTTGCCAATCAGGATTCCGACAACCTGGTCGCCATGAATATATTGCCTGATGGAAAGCTGGAATATTCCGGCGTACAAACAAACGTACCAAGGCCAACATTTTTAGCGATTGAGTAAAACTGTAGATAATTGAACGGGCTTTACGCCCGTTTTTTATCAGTTTTTTCTTTAGCTTGTTAGTTTCGTTTTTTAGATCGATAATCAATTAAATAGTTGGATGAGAAATTTCTATGACAACACATTTTCCTGAGCAAGATTTAAAAGAACTTCAGGTCGCCAAAAATTTATTGGAGAACCCAGGTGTTGCGGCAAAGGCAACTAATTTTATCGGCATACCTATCGAAAAAGGTTTAGCGTTACTGCCAAAAAGTTGGGATGCACGCATCGGTGAAATCACTCGCTCTGCTCTGCTCAAAGCATCAGACGCGGCAATTTTTACCATGAAAGATATTCCCGGCGAAGAGTCATCAAACACCTGGCACAAACTTGGTGTAGCTTTGACTGGAGGGGTGGGCGGTTTTTTTGGTATTGCGGCAATGGCTATAGAGTTGCCCATATCAACATCAATCATGTTGCGCTCAATAGCAGACGTTGCCCGTAGTGAAGGCGAATCTATTACTGCATTGGAAACAAAGCTCGCATGCCTGGAAGTATTCGCGCTTGGCGGCAACAGTAAATCAGACGATAGCACTGATAGTGGCTATTACGCGGTACGTGCAGCGCTTTCAAAATCGTTAGCGGATGCATCAGAACTTATCGTAAAAAGTGCCATGACTGATAAAGGTGGGCCCTTTCTCGTAAAGTTTATTGCAAAAATTGCAGAACGCTTCGGCATTCAAGTAACAGAGAAAGCCGCCGCTCAAGCTATACCCACTATAGGCGCTGCAGGTGGAGCTATTATCAATATTATTTTTATGGATCACTTTCAAGATATGGCTAGAGGCCATTTTATCGTAAGAAAACTTGAGAGAAAACATGGAAAGGACGTTATAAAAGCACTGTACGATGGGCTTCCAAAACTGGGGTGAAACGATCAGGAGTTTTTGGTGCAGATGCAAAGTAACAGAATAAAATTATTTGCGTGTTGGATAATATAAATTTTAAATACGCTCATCAATATATTCATAGGCGATTTGTATTCTTTTAAAATACTCCGTCGCTGCAGTTATAAATTCTGGTGGAAGCCCCTGCCCTTGTACTTTATCGGGGTGATACTGATTGACTAATTTTCGATAAGCTTTTTTCACGTCTGCTTTATCCGATCCCACATCCACACCTAAAGCGCTGTAGGCGGCTTCTAACAACTCCTGCTTATTGAGTGGCTTAATCGGTTCATTTTTTTTGTTACCGCTTGTTTTATCATTTGCTGTATTGGCTTTTTCTTTTTTTTCATCTTTTTGATTTGCAGAAGTGTTATCACTATCCTCAGACCCGTGAGCCCCTGTGGAATTAAAAAGATTTTCTTGCGCTGTGATCATCCGCAACATATGTTCAAAAATAATACTTGAGTACCCTAATATTGACGCTACCTGTTTTATCATTTTTATTTCTTTGTCTACCAGCAATCCATCAACTCGCGCAACGCTGATAAGATAAACCAGCAATACCTCCGTTATGCTCTTGCTCCCAGCGGCTGATGCTTTGAAGTTCTTTAACGTATCAGTTACATCAAATTGTGGGCTCGATCCTTTTCTAAAAAGCCTTATTGCCTGTTGTCTGCAGTAAGCAGTCAATTGCATTTTATCCATGTAATTTTTGGTGCGCTTCAACTCATCACGATTCACATATCCATCACAATTTGCAATACGACCTAACAATACAAAAATTGTATCGAAAAAAGACTCGCGTACTTTTTTGAATTCTTCTTTAGTCATATGTTAATTTACTAAATATAAGCATTTAGTGTTTGAAGATCACATATAAGGCGTGAATTATTCCGGGTATAAATCCAAACAACGTTAGCAAAATATTTATCCAAAAATGTTTGGTTAAACCAACTTCAAAAAACACACCTAAGGGTGGGAATATAATCGCGAAAATAATTTTGATAGGGTCTGTTACTGTTAGCGCCATAAATACCTCCATAATAAAATTGAACCACAACAATATGATGCTGACCACATTTAATCTGTACGGATGCGCACATTTTGTTTTTAAGGAATATTTATCCCACCTTTTAAAAAATATAGTTGATCGCCATATCGATTAATTCACAAGTTATAAAACCTTATTAGACACATGCATCCTCTGTTCGCTAGGACACTAAAGTTTTTACCAAATATGGCTAGCATATTGTCACCGGATTGATCTATTAGAAGGCGCCAGCCGTAACGTGTTGAGTTCTTTTGCCTTAAATATACGTCTTTAATCCAGCTGCAAGTACAACAAACATTAATGGATGATATTTATGACTCCACAAAACACCTTAAGTACGGCGTTTATTTCCACTGGAATACCAGGTCTTGATAATGTGCTTGGAGGAGGTTTAACCAAAGAAAGACTTTATCTTTTGGAGGGTGATCCAGGTTCCGGTAAAACGACACTAGCATTGCAATTTTTGATCGCTGGTGCCGCGCTGGGTGAAAATGTTCTTTATATAACGCTCGCCGAAAACAATATCGAGCTTCGAGCTGTCGCTGCTGCGCACGGCTTTTCAATGCATGGCGTGACGGTACATGAAGTTATTCCCGAAGAAAGCCTCTCAAATCCGGACCAACAATACACAGTTCTTGATCCTTCTGAAGTGGAGTTCGATGAAACGAATAATGTCATTTTGGACATGATCGAGAAAATTCGTCCAACACGGGTAGTGCTGGATTCTCTGTCTGAATTACAACTACTCTCGGGAAGTGCCTTGCGCTATAGACGACATGTTTTGGGCCTTAAACAATATTTTGCCAAGCGATCTTGCACGGCGCTTTTGCTCGATGACAAAACATCTGTTCGTGGAGATCAGCAAGTACGAAGCATCGCCCATGGTGTTATCTCGCTTCAAAATACCGAATCTGATTACGGTGCTGAAAGGCGTGTTGTCAGGGTATTAAAATATCGTGGTATCGCCTTTCGGCGCGGCCCACACGATTACTCAATCATCACCGGGGGTATTGTTGTTTATCCGAAAGTAGTTGCAGCAGAGTCAAGAGAGTTAATAGCGCGTGGCCAAGTTGAAAGTGGGCTTAACACCTTGGACCAACTTTTAGGTGGCGGTATCGAGGAAGGTTCGAGCACGTTAATTTCAGGGCCACCAGGCACAGGTAAATCTACCTTGGCTTTACAGTTTGTAAAATCCGTGGCCGAAAATGGTCAAAAAGCCTCCATGTTTCTTTTTGAAGAAGCCTTCAACACACTACTTAATCGTAGTAAAAGTGTGGGAATGGATATGAGGCCTTACTACGATTCAGGCTTACTCAGCGTGAATCAAATCGACCCGGCCGAAATGTCGCCGGGCGAATTTACCCATGCAGTTTGCGCGTCAGCGGACGCGGGCGCCAAGGTTATTGTCATTGATAGTTTGACGGGTTATCTAAACGCGATGCCGGATGCAAAATTCCTTACCACTCATTTACACGAGCTACTTAAGTACTTGGGCCAACGCGGAGTGGTGACATTCTTAATTGGAGTTCACCAAGGAATTGTTGGCGCAATGACCACTGGCGTAGACGTCAGCTACATGGCGGATAACGTATTGGTATTACGATATTTTGAAGCGCGAGGCCAGGTTGAAAAAGCAATATCCGTGTTCAAGAAACGCGGTAGTGCACATGAAACCACATTGCGCGGGTTTGCAATAACGTCACAGGGCATAAGTGTTGGTCCAGTGCTGGATAATTTCCAGGGCATTCTAACGGGTGTGCCGACGCTGGTCGGATCAGAAAAAATCGAGACGCTGACGTCAGGCGTAGAAACATTTATTTAAATTGGTACGAATACCAAAATCTGTAAAAGGATATGTGTGGAAAATCGTTTATTAATTTATACCCCCACAGGAAAAGATGGCCGCCTTGTTGAGGAGGTGTTTCGTCGCGCTGATCTTGAGTGTTATCGCTGCACCAATATTGCTGATGTACTAGAGCAGCTCAATCTTGGTGTGGGTGCATTAATAATTGCAGATGAGGCGCTTAGCGTAGATTTCCTGAACGCGATCAATCCATTTCTTCAGAGCCAAAAAAGCTGGTCGGATTTTCCTTTTCTCGTGCTTCGACGCGAAGGACATAGCACGCAGCATATGCGTGCTCGTTATTTGCAATTAGGAAACGTTACGTTATTGGAGCGACCCGTCAGAAGCGATACTTTAGTTAACGTTGCGACCTCTGCCTTACGCGCGCGGAAACGACAATATGAAATGCGAGAAATTGATCGGCGTAAAGATGAATTTCTAGCAATGCTTGCCCACGAACTTCGTAATCCTTTAGCTCCTATTAACGCAGCCTCTGACTTGCTCAGTATTCCTGATCTGGATCGTGAAAAAATTCGCGATACGAGTGAAATTATTTCTCGTCAGGTAAAACATATGACGGGCCTAATTGATGACTTGCTAGATGTTTCAAGAGTTTCGCGAGGATTAGTATCTCTTGAGGAAGCAGCGCTTGATGCAAACGAAATTGTCGCGAGCGCCGTAGAACAAGTTCAGCCATTAATAGATTCACGTGGCCATGACTTAACGATAAAGCCCTCACCATCAGCCGTTTTTGTAACCGGCGATAAAAAGCGGCTGATACAAGTTATCGCAAATATTTTAAACAATGCAGCGAAATACACTCCAATCAATGGGCATATTCTTTTATCGGTTGTTGCAGATAACGCAAATGTTTCATTCGCCATTGAAGACGATGGCATAGGTATAGAACCCCACGTCTTACCGCATGTATTTGACCTTTTTGCACAAGCAGAACGAACGTCTGACCGCTCACAAGGTGGCCTAGGAATTGGGCTTGCACTTGTAAGGAGCTTGGTAAATTTGCATCACGGTAGTGTTCATGCACACAGTGATGGCCTCGGTAAAGGCAGTAAATTTATTCTACATCTGCCACGCATTTTTAATATTACTGCCGTTGAGACGTCACTGCCCTTAAACACTGATTCAATCGCATCACCTAAAAAGATTCTTATAGTTGATGACAATATTGATGCGGCAAATATGCTGGGAATGTATTTGGAAATATCAGGTTTTGAGGTAGGTATCGAATATAGCGCTGAAGCAGCGCTCAGTAGATCACTCGACGATATTCCCGATGCATTTTTGTTAGACATAGGGCTACCAAATATGGATGGTACTACGCTTGCACGCTTGCTACGTGAGCGACCTGAATGTGCTTCGTCATTGATGATTGCAATTACAGGTTACGGGCAAAGTAGTGATCGAATAAAATCACTCGATGCCGGTTTTGATCATCACTTGGTCAAACCAGTTGACATGCCACATCTGGTGCAGCTTTTATCGACCATATCAATGTAAGTTTCAAATAAAAACGCGCGGAAAATTATAGTAATAATTAAATTTTTAGGATTAAGTCTTCTGCAGTAAAGCATTTAGCTTTTGAAAATCAATTGGTTTTGTTAAATGATTATTAAAACCGGAGTTATGGGCCAACTCTTTATCTTTATCCTGCCCCCAACCTGTTGCTGCAATAAGATTCATTTCTTTACCCCACAACTGTTGCCGAATAGAGCGAGCCACCTCGTATCCGTTAATATCAGGTAAGCCGATATCCAACAAAACGACGTCCGGGCGAAACTCTTCAGCTGCTGCAAGTCCCGTCATTCCATCATGAGCAATGCGTATATTGTGCCCACCAATTTCCAACAATAACGCGAGGCTTTCTGCTGCGTCAACGTTGTCATCCACGACCAAAATACGTAGTCCATCTATTGATGATGCATATTCAACATCATTTTGATTTTGAGTTTCACCAGCAAATTGTTTGTTAGTCTCTAATTTCGCTATTGGTAATCGAACAATAAATTCACTGCCTTTTCCATCACCTTCGCTATGCGCGGAAATAGTTCCACCGTGTAACTCTACTAAGCCACGCACCAACGCAAGCCCTATCCCTAATCCGCCTTGTGAACGCTCGAGTGCAGGTTTAAGTTGTGAAAACATATTAAAAACATTAGAAAGTTGCTCGCGTGGAATACCTATACCGGAGTCGCGAACAGATATAACTGCTTCATCTCCATGTTGAACCGCACTCAAACTAATGCTACCGCCATCGGGTGTGTATTTTGCGGCGTTGGTTAGTAAATTGGAAATAATCTGGACGATGCGCGTTGAATCCGCATCAATAATAATAGGCACTTCCGGCTTATTAACGATAAAGTTATGTTTTGATTTCTCCATTAATGCATGAGATGTTTCTATCGCATGCTGTATTGCGTCGGCAATATTAATTTGCTGCTTGCGAAGCTCTACACGCCCTTGCGATATGCGCGACGTCTCCATTAAATCATCAACTAAATGCGTCATTTGCGAAACGTGGCGTTCGATAAGATCGCGTGACCATCGCATAAAAGGATCTGTGCTTTCCTTAAAGCGCATAATCTCCAAGACGTTTCGCATAGGTGCTAAGGGATTGCGAAGTTCGTGTGCCAAGGTCGCTAGAAATTCATCTTTACGACGATCATTAATAGACAACTGCTGATTTAATTCACGCAGTTTTTCTTCTGTTGCTTTACTGTCAGAAACATCAATAACAACTCCAACAATCGAAACTGCTTCGCCTGAGTCTGAATAAGTAGCATGTCCGCGCGCCTCCATCGCGAGCCAAAATCCTTCTGCATGCTGTAGCCTAAATTCAACATTGTAATCGGCCTTTTCTCGAACAGCACGTTCAACTTCCCCAGCAAATAATGCTTGGTCATCTTTATGAATTAAGTTGAGAAAAGCCTCGTGAGTGTTATTGAATTTTTCACTACCAATCCCTGCTAGTTTCTCAAGCTCAGGGCTTAACCAAACGTGGTGAGTATGTAGATCTTCGGACCAGATACCCATACGTGCACTGCTAATCGCAACGCTGAGAAAGTCGCGATTTTTTTGCAACTCCCTCTGAACCTCATGTAAAGATGCCAGCGAATCCTGAGCAGTTTTACGCGTTGACAGCAATTCACGTTCGTAATTCTTTCTATCGGTGGCAACAAAAAAGGCTAGCTGATCAAAGCTCAAATCGCCATGCTTTTTTCGAACTACATTGATAAGCATTGGCAGCGTTTTTCCATTGCGACACACAAGATCCATTTGTATTTCTGATACGGAACCTTGGAGCTGAAGAAGTGGCGCCCAATGTGTATGATGAAAAAATCGCCCACCAACTGTAAACAACTCCTGAATTTTTTTGGCATCAACTAATTCATCTGCATTAAAGTCAAGCCATTTGCAAAATGTTGTATTGACTCTGCGTATGGTGCCGTTAACTTCAGTAGTAACCAAACCACAGGCAGCATATTCGAACGAAGATAAAATATCTGGGAGAGTGTCCATAATTAAAATATCGTAACTCGAAGACGTTTAATAAAAATTCTTCTTAAGATAACTTTCAATGGCCAGGGTGCTTGCATCCGGAGCGCTTAGGTGCGGGCAATGACCAACGTTATCAATAATACACAACTCAGCGTTTGGCATTGTTTTTTGCATGTAATCACCTACCGTACAAGGCGCAATAAAATCATCGCTGCACTGCAGAATTAATGTAGGAGTGGTAGATTTGGGAAGTGCATCGCGGTGATCAGATAAAAAAGTTACGCGTGCAAAATGTTTAGCAATTTCAGGATCTGTTCTACAAAAACTATTGGTGAGTTCAACTCCAAGCTCAGGTTGTTCAGGCGCGCCCATAATGGCGGGAGCCATGGTGCTGGACCATCCTAAATAATTATTATCAATAGTATTGCAAAGCTCTTCCACGTCCGATCGCGAAAACCCACCAACATACTCACCGTCATTTATATAACAAGGTGACGGGCCAATCATAATTTGACATCTGAATTTTTCCGGAGCTTCAACAGATGCAAGCAGGCCTATAACAGCACTTACAGAATGCCCAACAAACACAATCGGTTGGTCAGTCACTTCGTTAATAATTTCAATTAAATCCGCAGCATAACCTTGAAGGGATTCATACTTTTTATAATCATAGGCGGCAAGATCTGATTTTCCACTGCCCACCAAATCAAATAAAATCACTTTAAAACGATCTTTAAATGTTGGTGTAAGGTATCGCCACATATTTTGATCACAACCAAAACCATGCGCGAACACAATAGTCGTGGCACCAGTGCCGATGACTTGAATATTATTACGAAGGTAAACGTTCATATCTATCTCTTAGTTGCGCAGCACAAGGTCATGGCAGCATCCTACTTTACCTCGATATGTTCTAGTGAAAATTTTAGGTTGCGTAGTGTGCCCATAGCGAATTACTTAAAGTCGGACTTTACAGCAAATAATAAAAGCTATGTCGGATAGGGATTCCAACCAATCACACTCATTTTTCAGAAAATGGTAAAAGCTCAACAAAAGTATCAAACACTTCTGTATTCAAACTATAACTTGGGAGTTTAGCTTGAACCCTGAAGACTCTAACTTTGCTTCTTATAAATAGTTATCTTCAAAAACTCTTCATTAAAGTCGCTTTACCTTGGCGCGTCGGTTCGCTATCCCACACTAACTTAAGCGACATCGTTTAATTGAAGATTAAACTTTAATCTAATTCCGTCGATTTTAGACCGTATTAAACGTTTAAATGTTTTCCATTAAGTACAGGCTTAGCAATTTGTACTAATATTGTCGGCTGATGTCATAACAACGATACCAAGTTTTAAATCAATGTCGCTTAAATAATCGCCTGATTATGATCAAGTTTAAGATAAAAATATCGATGTAGGAAAAATCAGTTGAAATTAATTTATTAATACAAATAAAACTATTACATATTGAATAAGGAGTGATGAAATGAAATTCGCTAGATTTTGGAAATACGGATTTTTATCTAATTGGGGTTCTTACAGCGTTCAGGAACGGGGAGTATTACAAAAGGAAAGTGATGTTGCGAAGTTATTGCAAAATAATAATTGGCTTTGCGAAGTACAAAAGATTAATCCTCTTGTCAAAAAATTCCTTGTTATCCAAACCAGTAATTCGGTAACAACGGACGAAATTCCCGGCTTGGGAATTGAACTGGATGACATGAAGAAAACATTTACAGACATGGTTGGAAAGTCACCGAAATTTGTCAATCACCAACCGGATGCACTAGTGGGAGAAATACGTGCGCACCTAGCTTCTCGCACTCAAGCCAGAAATAATCGCATTCACCCCAACACATCAAAAGTAATTTCCTATAAAGCAGATTTGCGTAATCATCGAGCTGAAAATTTTCATGCAATGATTGCTACAGGCCAAAAAGCATTATGGGTTTATGATGTTGATGGCTATCTTTCAATTGGCGATCCACAAGGCAATAAACATTCTGTCGTTGCGGCAGGCAAAGAAGTTCTTGGTGCAGGAATAGCACAAAAGAAATCCTGCCAAAACACAGATATGTATTTGGCAATGAAGGACCAATTATCGCGAGCAGTCGCCCTCGATAATGAAGCAGCGTTGACAAGTGTTTTAAAAGATAAGCAACTCTATAAAGAAAATGCCGATTCACTTCGCATGCAAGCAAATGATTTCAAAAAAGCCCTAAACGGCTGGACTCCACCCAAAAACAGCGAACGCGTCATCGTGCTGGATTTCGACAGCGGCCACTACGCCCCAAGAGATGCCTGGCAAGCCTCCACCAAAGCATGGAACGACGCGGGATATAAAGTGGAGTGGTCTAGTACCTCGAAGTTTACCTAATCAACAAAGTAATTTTCTATTTTGAAATTTGAAGCTGAGGTGCGGATGGTATTCGCATGTCAGCCCAGCAAAACTAAGTTCCTTCACAATTTAGTCAAATGGTTTCTTGGTGTTTAGAAAGATGATTTCAACTTAAAAGAAGCTTTATATTGAAATTTGAAGCGGTGTTGAATTATTTAAAAGCTGGCCGGTCTGCCTCGCATTAGAGGAGCTGTGGTTGGCAACCGTAATATGTATATGTTTATGACATCTGCAATGCTGATGATTTAATAGGAATACGGGCATCTACGGAAATTAAATTTAAATAGGTTCAATACATCGAACCAAAATTTTCATAATTATAAATAACTTTCAGCTTTTTTTTGCGAAATCCAATTCTCCGTTGATATGATCTTATCTGATATTTACAAAAATATTATCTAAACTAATATTTCTATTAAATTGTACCTAAGATCGGGAGTTACCTCTTAATTTATTACGTATTTACAATCCTAAAAACTGTCGCTTTGATTCAAGCTCCTGTTGAAGAATAATTGATTTTTTACGAATTTCTTCCCAGTCCTGAGGCGACGGTCTCAGATTGTATTGTTCTGCATAGAGCTGAGTCATGGATTGCTTTAATGTATCGTCACCCATCACGGCACCGAGCTCGTAATATGCGAAGGTATCGATTAATGAAGCCCGCTTACTAGATTCATCGATCTCTAAGCCTTGTTTAATCGCACTCAAAACTAAAATACTTTTCTGTTCAGCAAGAAATTGGATTGGGTAATAACTGTCGCCCTTAATTATGGCGCGTTCCAACAAGTCTTTAGCTTGTGCGAGATTGTTATCGCCACCTCTGGCGTAAAGTCGTGTAGCCATGATTTGCATGGCGCCAGCGTCACCCATTGATATTAGATTTGCCAGAGTTTGATCGTCGTAAGTTGCATAATCACTTTTTTCAAAAAAACTCGCGTCACGTTGGCTTTTTTGTATGGACATAGCAGAAATATCTTTAGTCTCTACGTCAATAAGTGTATTAACACCATCGGCCGTTAGATCATTTTTTGCTGTTTTAGAGATTTCAATTTTTCCGTCTGTAAAGGTTGAATTTGAATTTTCTATAGCATCTATAACCTCTGAAGATTTAGTCGTGTAACTCTTAATATGGCTGACCTGGATTGGATTAACTTTGTAGATCAGGCATGCGCATATTAAAAATATTATTAAACTAGCTGCCATGATTCGATAGTGAATTGCTGTCATATGTCACCGCTCATTAAATTGTTACTGGCAGCACTTATCAGTTGCCAATAACAATCATATGTATATTGCTCAATAAAATTACGATAACCGTTAGTTCATGACATTAAATTTTTATCAATCAATAAACGGCTACCAAACGCTCAGATCTTTAAGTATCCGATACAGTTTTAACGAAAATTTTATTTTGCATAGCAAGTGTATTGATCGCCGACCATCGTGAAACGCCCATTTTGACTAGAGCAGTTTCTGCTGGGAGCTTCGCATGCTGAACCACTACTGCAATATCCCGAAAATAACACCGCCCCTGAACCTGATGAACTACTGGAACTACGGGAAGAGCTACTCAAAGAACTGCTTGATGAGCTGGCAGCTGGCGTACTGCGTTCGCAATAGTAATCGTTGCCAATGAAATACATTGATCCACCTTGACTAGAGCAGTTTCTACTAGGCGCCTCGCACGTACTACCTGAGCAATTCCCAGAGAAAATAACATTCACTGGCTGACGAGGGGGAGGAGTTGTGCAGACGGTTTTATAAACGGGCTTTGTATTTTGGAACGGCAGCGGTGCAAATGACCTACAAGTTGTGGAACGGTTATTGCAATATGTGGTTACCCACATTGTAGGATAGGCCTCTAAAGAATTGGTAAAGTAATTAGAGGTACTATAGTTTCCACAAGACGTATATACCGTGCAGGAGGCATAGCCGGAATAGGTGGTTACGTTACCTACAAAAACTTGTTGGCAAGTTTGTTGAGAGAAACTAACCGCGCTCCAGCATGCAGAAATAATAGCCATAAACACAATAGATAAAAATTTTATTTTATTCATCTTAATATCCTTAAGTAAATTAATTATTGACGTAAGCCTACGTATGTCGGCTTACGGTCGCATAGTAAACATATTTTTATTGATTAGTTAGATGAATTTGATTTTTTTGATAAGTATTTTTAGGACATTAAAAACATGTAGATTTTGGCGACTACAGCACCACCTTTTAATTTAAATAAAACTCATGGATTGAAATGACTACAGAGCTGAACTACTTTTAAGATAATTGCTTTGCTACCATATAACTGCATATGGGTATGCAAACACAAGATTATTGTATACGAGACAACATTATCTTTTAAATTGCCCTAACACTTTGCTATATGTAATTTGTATTTTTTTAAAATATTAACATTAAACTAATTAATATAAAAAAATGATTGAATAAAATAGTTGGACCACTACGGCCCTAAGGTACACATGGCAAGCCTCAACCAAACATGTGATGCTGCAAGATAAAGTGGGATGACCGAGTCCATCCAGATTTATCCAACCAATTCAAAGTAATTTCCAATTTAAATTTGAAGTCGACATGCGGATTGCTTTTTTGATTCGTATATCGACTCTGCCCCTCCTCAAAATTACAGCTGATTAACTTCCTTTTATTTGATAAACATGATTTTAACTTCGTAGATAAGCTATGCGGCAACTGAGTTTTGGGAAGATGACCGCTATGGCTATTTCAGATGATAAGAGAGAGTTTTTTATTCAGCCCGGCACACGCGTTGCTGAATTGCGCAAATTCAAATGGCCGAGACTCTTGGCGTTTCTGAACAAACTATTAAATCTTATAAGGTAGTCAGGCGACGCATTCCGGTATTTGCATTACCAACGCTTGCAACAGCTCTGACAATATCGATTGAGGAAGTACTGGGGAAGACGGTTAAATTACTGGTTAAAAGTAGTATAACTGCGGTGATTATTAACTTTAGATGGTAATACGAGGGGAAGTTTGAATTTGTAATTAAAGCCATAACATGATCCATTGTTATAAAAAATTTAATAGCTGGTAGGCTGGCGCCCAATTAGATAAGCTCCGTAATATTACGTTGACTTTAAAGAAAGTCAATCTACATATCAATTCGATAGGATGCACAATCCACAAATTTGAATGGGTTCTATTTTCAAGAAAGTTTTAGGATTGAAAAATAATTATTTATTGAAACTGATTTATATCGCAATCAATTAATAATTATCTCGCAATAAACTTTTCTATAAACTCTTTGAAATTTATAACGTGGAAAACTCAGTGGCAGGATTAAGAGCTGAAATAGTAGCTTGGCAGCAACATAAATAAAATTTTTATAGGATTATTAAAACACCAAATCAGCTTTTGCTGATTTGGTGTTTATTATTGAGGGATTTAAAACCTGGAGGACTTGGAAAAATAATCTTTCATCAATTAATCACAAAAAACCTAAGGCTTTTTGTAACTAATTCTATAAATAGCATTCGCATAATCATCGGAAACTAATAGCGATCCGTCGGGCATCACGAGAATATCGGTTGGGCGGCCCCATGCGTTTTCGTTTTTATCTAACCAACCTTCAGCGAAGACTTTGTATGGGTTAGCTTTGTTGGCGGGATCAACGCTTAGAATTTTATAGCCAACTCTCTTAGTGCGATTCCAGGAACCGTGTTG
>Ga0247739_10000362_pt1 | contig 16056 bp, 12 predicted proteins | sample UWRJL058202B2_FD_180943 | JGI IMG/M metagenome (GOLD analysis project Ga0247739, IMG submission 180943) | Plant litter microbial communities from Arlington Agricultural Research Station in Wisconsin, United States - UWRJ-L058-202B-2 | ecosystem: Environmental > Terrestrial > Plant litter >...
TGTCATCTTATTGTTACTCCTGGCAGGAAGTACATTAAGTTTTGCGCAAGACAGAAAGACCGTATCAGGAACGGTTGCAGACAAAGATCAAAATCCTTTACCAGGCGTTTCATTTCTGGTTAAAGGAACAAATAACGGAGGCTCAACTGATGCGAACGGTAAGTTTACTGCTCCTGTAACATCAAATGATGCAGTTATTGTGTTTTCTTCTATTGGATTTATTAGCAAGGAAGTGCCGGTTGGTAATTCAAGCCAGTTATCTGTAACCCTTGATGAGGATAATAAATTGCTGAATGAAGTTGTTGTTACGGGTTTTGGTGTTCCTACTGAAACAAGAAAACTTGCTTTTGCCGCACAAACTATTCAGGGACAGGATCTTGCAAGAACGAATAATGCTAACTTCGTAAATGCACTCCAGGGAAAAGTTGCAGGGGTAATGATCAATCAGGGAACTGGCGGACCTATGTCATCTTCACGTATCCGTATTCGCGGTAATGCATCTTTAAGCCCTAATACGCAGCCTCTTTTTGTGGTTGACGGGGTTTTGATTCGTCCGGGCACAACTGGTGCTGATTCATGGGGTGCAGGCCAGGATTTTGGTAACATCATGAAAAACATCAATCCGGATAATATCGAGTCTATGACTGTATTGAAAGGATCAGCTGCGAGTTCTTTATATGGTTCAGAAGCATTAAATGGTGTTGTTGTTGTACAAACTAAAAAAGGCCGTCAGGATAAAGGACTTGGTGTGACTTATAACCATACTTCCAGTTTTGAAAGTGCTTACAAATTTTTGGATCTGCAAGACCGTTATGGAGCTGGTTTGAGTTCAGAATTTACAAAGGGAGCCGATGGTGTTGACGAAGTTGACCGTGCCAATTTCCCGTTCTCTTACGGTCCGGAAATGAAAGGTCAGATGGTTCGTGACCTGGATGGAAGAATGGTGCCGTTTAAAGCAAATAAACCTTTGGATTTCTTCCAGACTGGTAAATATATTAACCATAATGTAGCTATTGAAGGTGGTAACGAGCGCAGTTCATTCCGTGCTTCTTTCTCTACTTTGAAAAATACTTCCATTATGCCGGCTGGAACGGAGTTGAAAAGAAACAACTTCAATATCAGAGGAACACAAAAAATCGGAAAGATCCTTGATCTGGATGTAAGTGCGGATTATACTGACAATGACATGGTGAACCCAATCCGTCAGGGAGGAAATTACAATCCGGTTTTCCGTTTCTCATACAACCGTCCGCGGAGTATGGATATTGACTACTGGTCAAAAAATTATATTGATCCAATTGCCGGCGGACGTCGTCGTGGAACATCTGATCCTTACAGTATTACCGAATTTATGTTCCAAACATATGAATATAAACAATTCCGTAATGAAAAAGTGTTCCGTGGAAACATTGATTTGAAAGGTCAGATCACAAGCTGGTTGAGTTTCCTTGTTCGTGGTAATGTTCAAAACGAGCTTTATACAGGAAATAACAAGAATAGAGGTGATAATGTAAATTATTCAGGTGGTGAATACCGGGAATATTCTGAAAATAAAAGCCAAAGCCGTTTTCAGGGATTGTTAATGTTTAACCGTCAGTTAAATGATGATTTTAACCTGAGCTTTACAGTAGGTGGTGAAACCAACAGGCTAATTGGTGGACGTAAATTTGACATGAGAACTGATGGAGGACTTCGTGTTCCTGATGTTTATTCACTGGCCAATAGCATTAATATCCTGAAAGTGGAAAGCAATGCTCTTACACCATCAAAAAGAATTGATGCATTGTATGCTTATGGAGATGTTACTTACAAAGATGTGCTGACATTGAGCGGAAGTTTCCGTAATGACTGGTCTTCAACATTGACTTATGCAAACGGAGCCGGGGACTATATTTATTCCTATCCTTCTGTTGGTCTTTCCTGGATCGCATCTGAATCATTTAAAGACAAGTTACCTTCGTGGATTTCTTTTGGGAAATTAAGAGGTAGTCTTGGTTATACAGGTGGTGACACTGAAGCATGGTCAACAAACCAGACCGGGATTTATCAGCCAAATGGTACCTATACCCAGGCTGACGGATCACAGGTTAATTTATCAGGTTTCCGTGATAACACTTTACCAAATTATGCACTTAAAAACCGTTTAGCACGTGAAGTTGAATTTGGAGCTGACATCAGATTTTTCAATAACAGATTGGGAATAGATGCGGCAGTTTACAACAAGATTACGAGAAATGAGATTTTAAATCTTAACTCAACTTCTGAATCTGGTGTAAGCAGTAGAATTGTGAATGCAGGTAGAATTCAAAATAAAGGAGTTGAAATTTTAATTAGTTCAACGCCTGTTAAAAGAGGAAATTTTGAGTGGAATTCAAGCATTAACTTCTCCCGTAACCGTAACAAAGTTCTGGAACTTGTAGAAGGAACTGATACTTATGAGCTTGCTCTTGGATTTGGTGCTGATATGAAATCGGTAGCAAGAGTTGGTAAAGATTATGGTACCATTATTACAGGATACGGTTTTGCAACATACCAAGGAGCAGAGGCAAACAATCCTTCTAATGGTCAGAAAGTAATCGGAACAATCTCGGGTGAAGGCGGTATTGGTTATATGCGTAATGGTTCTTACGGAAGCAAAGCGGATAAAGAATTAGGTACAGTTATGGAAAAATTCCTGGCAAGTAGTATTAACTCTTTCCGTTATAAAAACTTTACTGCAACTGTTCAGGCTGATGCGAAAATCGGTGGTCTGATGACTTCTGCGACGCACCAGTACGGTTCTTCAACAGGATCATTCGCATTTACACTTCCTGGACGTAACACAGAGCTTGGTGGTTTAACATTCACTGATGCAGAGGGTAAAGTAAGAACTGATGGTATCATTCCTGAAGGTGTTTTGGCTGACGGATTTAAAGTAGTAGCAGCCGGTCAGACAATTGATCTGGGTGGAATGAAGTACTCAGAAGCAGTAGAAAAAGGATATGTTAAACCAATTCCTGCTTATGCTTATTACTTGAACTTAACACAATGGTCTTCCGGTATTCGTGAATATTCAACTTTCGAGAATTCATGGGTTTCACTTCGCGAAGTATCTGTTGGTTATAACGTACCTTCATCTCTTCTGAACAAAGCTAAAATCCAAAGCCTGCGTGTTAGTGTGGTTGGCCGTAACCTTGGATACCTGTATCATACTGCGAAGGATGGAATTAACCCTGAAGGTTTGTATAGTAACAGAGCTGGCGAGTTTATGGAGTACGGTGGTTTGCCATTCTCTCGTAACCTGGGTGTATCAGTAAATATTGGACTGTAATAACGATAATCTTATTCCGGTCAATTCAAAACAGAATTATTATGAAATTTATAAAACGAAAACTCATATTACTTGCTGCAGTAGGATTTTTATATTCCTGTGAGAAGCAAGCCTTTGTGGATGTTAATAAAAATCCTGATGCACTTTCAGAGATTCCACCACAAAATCAATTTTTGAACGCAAGTACTTCCATCCACAACCAGGATTTCGAGGCGTATTATGACTTATATCGTCGTATTATGCCCTGGATGCAGTACAACACGCCCCAGACTGGAAACCAGGGTTCTTTTACGCTGAATTATGACAATTTTGCCAATCGATACGGAAGGTTGTATAATGGAGTTGGTGACAGATTGTATGATCTTGAGCAGCTCGTTTTAAAATTAGAAGCAGCAGAGCAGCCACGATACACCAATATGATCCAGCTGGCGCATATTCTGAAAGCATATTATACTTTTTATGTTTCGGATATCTATGGGAGTTTACCATATACTGAAGCATTTCAAGGTCGTTATGGCGGAACTCTTCAGCCTAAATATGATACACAACAGGAAATATTTGCTAAACTTGATACAGAGCTAAAAGCAGCTACGACTACATTGAAGGCTGTTCCGGCTGTGACTCAGTTCACTTTGGGTGCGTATGATCAATATTACAGAGACGATTATGCAAAATGGATCAAGGCTGCAAATGCGTTGAGATTGAGAATTGCAATGAGAGTTCAGAAGGCTGATGCAGCTGCCGGAACTGCAATTATTACAGAAGTACTTGCATTGCCTGCAGCAGAATTAATGAGCAGCAATGCAGACGCATGGGTTTTTATTGGGAATGCATCTTTTACGGGTGATGCCGCAGGTGGTAACTGGAACACGGATGGTTTGAGAGCACCTAAACCAATGGTGGATTTTATGTGGGATAAAAAAGATCCGCGTATTGACGCGTTTTTTACCCCGAACCAATATACTCAAAACAACATTAATCTTCTGATTGCTGATAAATTACTTCCGGCTGGAACTGTTGCAGGAAGACGTTATGTGGGTAGTCTGACGAGCCCTGATGATGCAAGACAAACTGCAATTATTCAGAAGTTTTACACGCCAAAGACGATCCCTTCAAACAAGCAGACCGTTGATACGCTTTCGTTGATTCAGCCTCGCTTGTTCAATACCGGAAGATCAGATGCTTCAGGTAATGCAGGAACAGGTGTATCTTACCTGCCTATCATTACTTATGCTGATTATTGCTTTATGCGTGCTGAGCTTGCTACCAAATCAATGGGAACAGGTACTGCCAAAAGCTGGTACGAAGCGGGTGTAAGAAGTTCAATAGTTTGGTACGACGAAGTGGGTACCAAATCTAAACTGACTGATTACACACCAACTACAGAAGCGGAGATTACTGCTTATCTGGCCATGCCGGGTGTCGCATTTGATGCTGCAAAAGCAATGGATCAAATTGCAAGCCAGAGTTATCTGAACTTTATGAAACAGCCACAGGAAGGTTGGGCGTTATGGAAACGTACAGGTCTGCCTAATGCGTCTTCTGTTGTTCCTTTGCCTCCGGTAAGTTATCTGGGCGCAACGCTGGTTATTCCACGTCGTGCACCAATTACATTACCTACACAATCGGATCCGAACTATGCTAACAAAAAGGCTGCTTACGATGCTATGGCTGCAATACCAGGCTTTGGAAGAGATCTTACAGATGCATCGGGTCGTGTTTGGTGGGACAAACCTTAATTTGAGTAATACTTGATTTAGTTAATAGAAAAAGAGGCAGGCCGGTTGGCTTGCCTCTTTTTATGTATGCGAAATGTTCTATTTTTACATATATTATTCTAAATTTTCAGACATGATTTCAATAATTATTGCTATTTGGGTTTGGACAGGTATAGGAAGCGAATTGCCTTGTGAATTTATTGAATTACCAAAATCTGAGCGACGGCTTTTGATGGAATACATTGTTGAATCTACAACTAAAAGTTTCTTCCCAAATGATAAAGGATTGGTGATGATGACAATTACTCAGGATAGTACAGGACAAAAAATCTGGCATTTAATGATTCAGATAGATGATAGCTATAAAGACGCTCCATCAGATCAGTATACTATGTTACGGGATTATATGATTTTAATTACGGATGAAAGAATTAAAAAACCACTTCCTGATAGTTTAGGGTCATTAAATCGTATTAAATGTCTTGAAGAAATAATAGGCAGCAGAGTTTACAGGCGTAATGATGAAAAGGGAGGTTTATCAGTTGGAGTTGATCCGGCAGGAAACGTTATCAGAGATGAAAACGGCAAATTTAAAATGATTAGAATGAGAAGAAGGATATGGGCTGGAAACCTGCACAATAATCTGATAATTGAATTTAAAAAAGATGGAACTATTGAAAAAAAGATTCCTGTATAACTTATTACAGTCTCATATTCAATATTTTAACTACACTCAATCCAGATTAATCAGACACCCCACAGCCTCGGTCCGTCTGGTCATTACCGGGTTGCCATTCAATGTTGCTTCAATGGCATCGTGTAAATAAAATTCCGTAGGTTTAGGCCTGTTTTTTCCTAATGCTGCATACCAGTTGTCAATTGCACCCTGATAGGCTATTTGCCCGTTTGCATCAATCAACACCACTTCCGGCATTACTTTCGCATGGTATTTGCCTGCAATTTTATGGTCTTTATCAGGAGATCCGGGAAATGAAATGCTATATTTTTTTAAAAAACTTTTTATCTCTTTATCAGTCACAGTATAAACAGGAAAGACCGACTCAAACCGGACATTTTTAGCGCTGTATTCTTCGGCTAATTTTTTGAGTTCCGGCATGTACGACTGTGTTATAGGGCATTCTGTGTCAATAAACAGGATTACTTTTAAGTTTTTTTCCTGCGGTTTTAAAGTTTGGGCATTAGTTATCAAAGCACACAGAAAACAGATCCATGTGAAAAGAATACGCATACCGAATCTGTTTTCCATACTTTTATTTTTTCAGTAATTCGCTCAAAGCCTTCTCCACCCTTTCATACTCAAAAGAGCTCAATTCCTTTTTCATACGCTCCTGAATTTCTTTATTTTGCAAATTCCCAATGCTTCCTTCATGCGTATGTTTTAGCTCACGCGGAGCCTTATAACTTCCATCCCCGATCTCTGTACCCACCTGCCGATATGCATCTCTGAAAGGTACACCATTGATCACCAATTCATTTACCCGTTCTACACTGAAAAGCAGATCATATTTAGGATCGTCCAGTAAGTTTTGTTTTACTTTGATATTTTCCAGCATAAAAGTGGCAATATCAAGGCAATCCAGTATTTCGTCAAATGCAGGCATTAAAATCTCTTTTAAAAGCTGCATATCACGGTGATAACCCGACGGAAGATTACTCAATACCATCGTTACTTCCATCGGTAAAGCCTTCATCCGGTTGGTTTTGGCACGGAGTAATTCCGCTACATCCGGATTTTTTTTATGCGGCATAATACTGCTTCCGGTCGTAAGATCATCCGGCAAAACAATGAAGCTGAAATTCTGGCTGTTGTATAAACAAACATCCATTGCCATACGGGAAACCGTAGCAGCCAGTGAAGAAATTGCGGTGAGAGCTGCCTGTTCAGTCCTTCCACGGCTCATTTGGGCATATACCACATTGTAGTGCATACCTTCAAAACCCAGTAATTCTGTGGTCATTTTCCTATTCAATGGAAAAGAAGATCCGTATCCTGCACCGGAACCCAATGGATTGCGGTTAGCCAGCCGGTAAGCTGCATTAAGCTGGATAATATCATCAATTAAACCTTCTGCATAAGCTCCAAACCACAATCCAAAAGAAGACGGCATGGCAATCTGCAAATGTGTATATCCTGGCAAAAGATCATTTTTATGTGCTTCTGATTGTTTTATCAAAACATCAAAAAGCTTTTCAGTTGCCTGCACAACCTGAAAAAGCCGGGCGCGCGTGTAAAGTTTCATATCTACCAGCACCTGATCATTACGGGAACGGCCGCTATGAATTTTTTTTCCGGTATCACCCAGTTTCCGGGTTAGCATAAGTTCAACCTGCGAATGGACGTCTTCCACGCCATCTTCAATCACAAACTCATTTTTTTCAACCTGAGCATAAATCACTTTTAACTCAGCTTTTAATGCTGTGAGTTCATCCTTAGTGAGTAATCCTATGGTTTCCAGCATGGTAGCATGTGCCAGATTTCCCAGCACATCATATTCTGCCAGGTGCAGATCCATTTCCCGGTCTCTTCCTACTGTAAAACGTTCAATTTTTTCAGAAGTAACTGTATTTTCTTTTTGCCAGAGTTTCAAAATTTGTGGGGAATTTGGAGATGATTTAGTCTGATTATTTTGACCAGTTTGTTTTTGGGCATTTGCACAATTGAAAATGGTTATCCATAATAAAAAGCCCGATTGTGTTAAAAATCGTAGAGGATTTTGCATAAAGGAAAGATTTATATTTAAAATTTTTCACTCAATCCGCAAAATAGATTGCTCTAACAAGCTAATTATTTCTGATGAGCAAAACTAATCAGGATTTCGGAATTATCTAAACGCAGAGTACAGTGAGCGGCGGCCGCTCCCCGAACTCTGCGTTTAAACCTTTTAGTCAATCAATTAACCGTTTTATTGCCACGAATCGTTTTTTGTAGTAATCCGCATTAAGAAGATCATAACGGATTCCACCTTTAAAAGCCGAATGAATAAAACGCACATAGGAAGGAGTTACTTCTGTGATAATTCCTACATGTCCAACCCTTTCTGTTTTTGTACTTTCTCCTTTGAAGAAAATTAAATCGCCCGGTTTAGCTTCTTCTAAAGAAACCGTTTTTCCTTTTTCGGCCTGTGCAGAACTCGAATGGGGCAAAGCAATATTCCATTTATCAAAACAATAACGTACAAAACCAGAGCAGTCAAATCCCTTTTTTGAAGTTCCACCTGAGCGGTAAGGAATATGCAGATGTTTATTGGCGAAAGAAACGAGTAATTCAATATGGCTGAGCGTATCAGCAGAAGTCTTTTGAGAAACCTTGGATTGTGCAAATAATGGTGTTGCTGTTGCGGAGACTAGTAAAAATGCGATAAAAAGAATAGTACGTTTAACCAATAATTGCATGTAGGATAAGGTTTGTTGAGATAAAAAACTTTCCGCAGTATAATATATTGTTACTTGTAAAAACTACCAATTTTTATAAAGTTAATGATCATTTTTTAGGAATTTTATTTTATCGAGGATTAATTTTGCAGTTATTTATGTAAGTTGTTGATAGTTAGTGTTTAACTGATTTTACGTGAAACCATTCCTTTAATGAACTGTTAGTCATTCATATTTGCTTCGTTTGGCTCTACTTTTTGCCTACTTTTGTGCCTTCAAATGGATTATAGTATTCAATAAATATTTCTGAATGAAAACTACCGACCGGTATTTGCAGCGCGGCGTATCAGCATCGAAAGAAGATGTACACAAGGCAATTGAAAAGATTGATAAAGGATTATATCCGAAGGCATTCTGTAAAATTGTTCCGGATACACTCGCGGGAGATCCTGATTACTGCACCATCATGCATGCCGACGGGGCCGGGACTAAAACTTCACTCGCTTATTTATACTGGAAAGAAACAGGTGATATTTCGGTTTGGAAAGGAATTGCGCAGGATGCCATTGTGATGAATACCGATGATCTGCTATGCGTTGGCGCAACAGGACCCATGCTTTATTCCTCTACCATTGACAGGAATAAAAACCGGATCCCTGGTGAAGTAATCGCTGAGATTATTAACGGTGCTGAGGAAATCCTGGAAATGTTGCGCAGTTATGGGGTGGAAATATACAGTACAGGCGGAGAAACTGCCGATGTTGGCGATCTGGTAAGGACGGTGACTGTAAACAGCACAGTTATTGCACGGATGAAAAGATCGGAAGTGGTAGATAATGCTAATATCCAGGCTGGCGACGTAATTGTAGGTTTGGCTTCGTCCGGACAGGCAACTTATGAAACTTCTTACAATGGCGGAATGGGGAGCAATGGACTAACTTCTGCAAGACATGATGTTTTGGGAAAATATCTTGCTTCTAAATATCCTGAAAGTTTTGACCCGGAAGTAAATGAAGAGCTGATTTTCAGCGGTTCTAAAAAATTAACGGATCCGGTAGAAGGGACGCCTTTAAATGTTGGACAACTTATTCTATCTCCAACACGAACTTACGCGCCGGTTGCCAAAGCTTTGCTGGACGAACTTAAGCCGCATATTCATGGCATGGTGCATTGCAGTGGCGGTGCGCAAACCAAGATTTTACATTTTGTTGATAATTTACACATTATCAAGGATAATCTTCTTCCGATACCTCCCTTGTTTCGTTTGATTCAAAAAGAAAGTGAAACAAGCTGGCAGGAAATGTACCAGGTATTTAACATGGGTCACCGGTTAGAAATTTATCTTTCTGAGGAACATGCTGCCAGGATTATTGAGATCTCCCAATCTTTTGGAATCGAGGCACAAATCGTAGGAAGGGTAGAAGCATCGCCTGTAAAGAAACTTACGATCAAAAATGAGTTTGGAGAATTTTATTACGAATAGATTTTCCTTGTCAATTAACAGGCCTTCGGATCAATCGATTTGAAGGCTTTTTAATTTAGAATAGAATTCAATCCAATCATAATTAGTTAGTTTGGCATGAATTTTGCACACAGGTACTTTATTTTATAGAACTAATTGTAGTAAGTGAAAAATTAATATTTACTTCTAATCACCGGAATTATGGAAAATTTTAACCCAGAAACTGTGCGAATATTTCGGCTTACTATTATGTCATTGATGCTTGCTGTGCTTTCAGGTAAATTATGGTCACAGCCGTCAATCACTCTAAACCCTGTAATTACAGCCAACATAACGTCTCCCATGCAGGTTATAAATGCGGGCGACGGTTCACAACGTATTTTTATTGTTGAAAGAGCAGGAACGATCAAAGTGTTTAATGGTACAACTTATACGTACCTGAATACTTTTCTGGATATTTCTGCAAAAATTGGAGGACTGGATGGTGAAGGTGGATTGTTGAGTGTTACTTTTCACCCTGATTATGGGAAAGCAGGAGATCCGCACCAAGGTGAGTTATTTCTTTATTATACAAACAGAAACCTGCCATACAGCCGGCTTGTCCTAGAAAAATTCAAAGTTGCTAATTATCTGGACAATGTGGCTACAGTGGTTTCACGGGAAGAAATTTTAAGAATTCCGCACCCGCTTTACACCAATCATAATGGAGGCGAAATGCATTTTGACAAAGCTGGATTGTTGTATCTGTCGGTAGGTGATGGCGGTGATAGTGGAGATCCAAATAATAATGCACAGCGAATTGTACCTGCAACTCCAACTGATTCCAGTTATTTGTTAGGAAAAATGCTGCGAATTGATGTAAATAACACCTCAACGGGACGAAGCTATGCCATTCCTGCCAATAATCCCTTTAATAATGAAGTATTTGATTACGGTTTACGTAATCCGTTTCGATGGAGTTTCGACAAATTAACCGGTGATATGTGGATTGGTGATGTTGGTCAAAACAATTGGGAAGAAATAGATTTCAGAGCTGCCAGTCCGGGCGGTGGTGAAAATTACGGATGGAATTGTTTTGAAGGTGGAGTTCCTTATGCAGGTAATAATCAAAATTGTAACTTTGCAAATTATGCTCCTGTATATTATTATGATGGACAGTCGGTTGTTGGTGGTACCGTATATAGAGGAGGGCGATACATTGATTTGATGGGTTATTATTTTGGAACAGATTATTATACAGGAAATTTACATTTAATTAAAAGAAACGCAGCTAATACGGCCTGGACAACAACTGTCCAGTTGGGTACAGTTCTGGCAATACCTAATCTTCATGTTACAGATGTAGGGGAAAGCGAAAATGGAGAGTTATATGTTACTTCTATTACTTCCAATATTGTTTATCATGTAGAATCGAGTGGTCCGCTGCCCGTTAAGCTGGTGAATTTTGATGGAGTAAAAACTGTGGAAGGTATACGGCTTTCATGGGAAACTGCTGCGGAAGAAAACTTTAAAGAATTCGAAGTGGAATACAGTCAGGATATGAATAACTTTTCCAAAATAGGAACAGTACTGGCTGGAAATGCGATTAACGGAACAAAATATCAATTTTCTCATTCCGTCAATTCTTCCGGAAATAGTTACTACCGTTTGAAAATGATTGACTTAGATGCAAGTTTTGCGTATTCCAAAATTATTGTAGTGAATACGAGTGAATCGCTTGCAGGAAATTTCGTAAGACCTTCATTAATAAATTCAGGAGTCATGAATATAAATATTGAAGGAAATTATCAGTTGCTGGAATTAGTCAGCACAAATGGCACCGTAGTTTATAAGCAAAATCTTTCCGGCAAAAATGGTCCGCTGGATATTCCGGTTAATGCCACTTCATCGGGTATGTACATTGTGAGGCTAATCAATAACGATCAGGTAAAACAGCAAAAAGTGCTGATTTTACACTAAACATTTGTGAAATAGTTCCAGGAATTTTGAAGCAAAAAAGAAAAGCACAGTCCGTCAATCGGGCTGTGCTTTTCTTTTATACATAAGTACTTTTAGCGGTTTCTGGCCACTGGTTGTAACTTAAGTTCGCTATCGTTAGAGGGTGTGTATCGTACTGGAGTATACATTTTGTAAGTACGGTTTTCCTTCAAAAGCTGATCAGGATGTTTCTCAGAAGATTCCTGATTATTTGTTTTCCCCATCAAATCTTTCAGGTTTTTGACAAGGCCGGATATCATTGACATGTTCTTTTCGTATTTAGATTTGTAATCAAAATAATTACGGTCAAAGATAGTGATTCCGTCTGTCGGATTGTTGGTGATAATACAGCTATGTGTTACATGATTCACACATTATCTATTGAAAGCCAGTCTTTTTCTCCGGATTGTTTGAAATGACTTGGAGTAAAACCTGTTACTTTTTTAAACTGGTTAGATAAATGTGCAACGCTGCTATAATGTAGTTTGTAAGAAATTTCTTTAATCGTAAGCTGACTATGAGCTAATAATTCTTTAACCCGTTCAATTTTAAGAAGAATAATATAATGTTCAATTGTAACACCCTGAATTTTAGAGAACAAATTAGCCATATACGTATAATCGTACATTAATCTGCCGCTCAGATAATTGGAAAAATTAGTTTTGAGTGGCTTATCTCCATTATGAACCATTTCAGTAATACTACGCTTGATTTTTTCAATCAGCTGACCTTTTTTATCCTGTATTAATTCAAGATCATGCGAGTTAAGAAAGGCTTTTAAGTGTGCAATAGTGGATTCTGGTATGCTGCTCATCACTTCCACTTCTCCCGGCTCCACTTGCGAATGATCCAGACCAAGCCTGTTAAGCTCTTCTTCCACAATCATTCTGCTGCGCAAACTTACCATGTTCCTAATGTGTAACTTCATATAAGGATATTTCTACGTTGTACAAATTGACCTTTTCGACACTCCTTTAAAGCTACTGATTTACAGGCGTAAAACATAATTCAGTTAAAAAGACAGTTATAAATCTTATTTGCAATCGGCAGGGTTTCACCAGCTTTCAACCAAGCATGCGATTGTCTCAAATTTCGTTCTTTAAATTAATTTGAAAGCCGAAAGCATAAATCATAATACTTTTGTACTAATATAACGTTTTCCATCCATGACCATCTCTATACATTCAACGAGTTTAGTCACGTCATGTTGTTTGGATAAATAACCTTTTACGCCAGCTTTTAAATAAAGATTTATCATGGGTGAGTCCGACTTGTCATCGTATACAATCACAGCTGCTTTGGGGTAACGTTCTTTCGTTAAAATAACAGAACCCATACTACTGCTGGAATTAGAGTTCTCACTAAATCCAAGAATGATCAGATCAGGAGTATGCGCAGGCGGTGATTTTAGAAAAGCATTTACGCTTTCTGAGGCCATTATACTAACTTCATTAAAATTGGCCTTAATAATAAAATCCAATCCTTTAAGTAATATAGGATGTTTATCAATTATTGCGATCTGTAACATACGAGCTATGTTCAATGAAAAATTAACTTTACCGGAAATATTGTGGATGGGTAACAGTTAAGATTAATTTTTACGGCTCTTATTTTAATCGGTAATTTATTGACTTGAATATAATTATAATAGTTGGTTTTCTGTTACTAATTAATATTCACAGATTTATTCCTACGTTTGACTTTAAAATGTATTGAATGAGAATTATACCAATGAAAAAATATATAGATAATACAGTAAAAGTGATATTTTTTATGATCATTTTCAACTGTTCAGGTTACGTTTTTGGTCAGGCACTACAATTTAAAGTAACCCTGAATTCTGATCAGACAATCGGGCAGCAGAAAACTGATCCGCAAACGATGAATCAGCTGCAAACTTACATGAATGATTTTTTGAATAATACGCGTTGGACAGATGATGTATTTGCAAAAGAAGAAACAATAAAGTGCCAGTTAACTGTTAGCATTACACGTTCGCTGGCTCAGGGAAGTTACGAAGCTACGGCACAGCTTGTTGTTTCGCGTCCTGTGTATAATTCGAGCTATGAGACTGTTCTTTTTACCTATATAGATAAAAACTTTGCGTTTAGTTATTTACCGGGCACACCGTTATTTTTTAATGAAAACAGCTATACCGCAGAGTTACCCTACATACTTGCGTTTTATGCATACACAGCACTCACCTTTGACTACGATTCTTTCAGTAAATTAGGCGGAAGTCCTTACCTTCAAAAGGCATTCAATATTGTTAATCAGGCGCGTAATTCGTCTGCTTTTCAAAAGGGATGGAACCCGAGTGGTAATACTTTCAACAGATATTTTTTGATAGAAAACCTGATGAGTCCGCAGTTTCTTCCTTTCCGTGAAGGCATGTATACTTATTACCGTCAGGGTCTTGATATCGCAACACAAAATCCTGCTGAAACCCGCGCAAAGGTTTTATCAGTTTTAGTTGACATTAATGAAATAGCAAAATTACGGACTGCAAGTGTTGTAATTAATTCATTTTTTGATACCAAATCGGATGAGCTTTACCGCATTTTGATGGAAGGTACGCCTGAACAGAGGTCGAAGGCTTATACATTATTAGTGTCGCTGGATGCGTCCCGAGCACAGAAATATCAAAAATTGTCGCAGTAAAAATTTAATTATTCACCCTGGATTGAAATGTGGGTCAGACTATTTATTAGTTTGGCCCATTACTTGTTATATCCTGGTGTTCTACTGCTCTTTCACTTTCACTCCTTCATGGTATTTGTTGTTTGCATCTTCGGCATCAGCGTTACCAAAATCATGCGGATAAACTTTAAAACTTGCCGGCAGTGCTTTTTGAACAATTTTGGTTTTGTAATAAACATGATTTTTATCACTGCCATAATTTTCTCCCAATACCTTAAACGTTAATACATCCGCATCTTTAACCTTTTTGTCATCCATAAATACGGAAACATTGTCTTTGGCATAATTAAAATCATGGCCAAATTCTCCATTTTCCTTGTAGACTTCAAACGTTTCAGGATTTGCGCCCACAACAATTCTTTGCTGAAAATAAACGTTGTTTTTGTCCTTTGAATAATCCTCCTCCAATATTTGAAATGTTGCTCCGTCAATATCCTTCATTTTAAAACCAAGGAAAAATACATTCTTATCATCTTTTGAATAACGATAATCCAGAATTTCAAAAGATTGTCTGTCACATGGCAGAATGCAAATGTTGTGTTGCCCTTCACCGGTATAGCCGTAGTAATAAATATTCACATCATCTTTTGCAAAATTCCCGTCTATAAGTTCAAAAGTTTTACCCTGACTGCCGGCAATGGGTTTTAGATTCAAATAGGCGGAAACATCATCTTTGGCAAAGTGATTATCAATACCGGTCAATGAGGAAACATCTTTCACCAGAAAAGGCAAACCTTGAAACCAGGCCTGTTTATGATCTTTCGCAAATCCATTTTTCAGGCTGACAAATGAAGCCGGGTCCGCATCTTTAACTTCAAGAATTGTCTGACGTTTGGTCAAATAATAATTCTGTCCTTCCCGGTATTCATCGCAGTAATACGCCTTGTTTTTATCTTTCGCATAATGGTCATCGATTGCTTCAAATGTTGCTACATCTGCATAACTGAAAGCGCGGGATTTATAATAGGCATGAGTTAAATCCTTGGCAAACTGATCATTGAGTACAATGAAATTTGTATCCGTAATGACCTCACCATTAAATTTAATTTCCTCACTTTTGTCCTTGTACCCGGAAATACACCTGAATAAAGGCAAAGAGCCAATAATCATAAATATGGTTTTGAAAATCCATCTGGATATTTTGAATAAGGAAATAATAGTTTTCATTTTGACATGCAGACATTTAAAGTTTAGATATGCAAACTTAGGTCAGACGGTGTGGAAGAGCTATTTTGAGTGGTATACAAGAGGTATATGGTGAAGGGAAAGGGGGTATACAAATGGTGAACTGTGGGATTGGAGGGATTGGGGAAATAGAGTTGGGAGGTGCTAAACTCCTAAATCCAACGGGATTCGGTTAAAGTAGGACAGAATACACTTTAAATAGAGATAGCCAGCACTTGGTTCAACCGCCTTGTCTTTGATGACGGCCAATTCGAAGAAAAACTTAAAACCTGAACTATTGACGGGCCTGATAAAAACGTGCCATTGCGGGT
>Ga0247739_10000363_pt1 | contig 16027 bp, 13 predicted proteins | sample UWRJL058202B2_FD_180943 | JGI IMG/M metagenome (GOLD analysis project Ga0247739, IMG submission 180943) | Plant litter microbial communities from Arlington Agricultural Research Station in Wisconsin, United States - UWRJ-L058-202B-2 | ecosystem: Environmental > Terrestrial > Plant litter >...
GTTCATTTGATTCAGATACTATTCCTTTTTGTACACTTTGTATTGAAGTAGACGAAAGACGTATCCGGTTTTGTATAATCAGGGATGAAAATATGGAATGTATATGGCTGGAAGATTATGGTTTCCAGGTTGTTTTAAGCAAAAGTGATGTTTTCGAAAGATTAAAAAAAATCTTTACGGGGCATTTACTGTGGTCTTCGAATCACTGGAAAAATGTAAGGATCGCTATTAATTCACATGCTTTTAGTTTAATTCCAAAATTGATTTTTGATCAGGACTCTATAAAGGATTATCTTGAATTTGCATTAGGAAATGCTATTCCGGAGGATGATCGCGTCCTTTATCATGAACTTCCTATTGTACATGCAAATAATGTTTTCAGCATTCCTACGCTTTGGTATGATTGGATGATCAACCATTTCGAATCTTCCAATATTGCATTTTATCACCTTACCAGTCCACTCATTATCGGTGCGTTGGTTAGCCATGCAGAGCATCAGGAATTAAGAATTGCTTCTGCCTATTTTGAAAAGGACTATTTCACACTGATCATAAGCGAAGGCGAGCAGTTAATTCTATGTAACCGGTTCAGATTTTCCCAACCACAGGAATTGGCGTATATTATGTTGTTTACATTTAATCAGCTTAACTTTCTACCGGAAGAAATTAAAGTTTTGGTTTACGGGGAAATAACGTTAACGTCAAATTTATTTATGGAGTTATCAAAGTTTTTTCCAAATTTACAAATAGGAAAAGGGCCGACAACTTTAAAATACAGCCCTCAGTGCAGTGATATTTCGGGTCACAGGTATTTTGGTCTTTTCAATACTTATCTGGTTTCTTCCTGAAATAGTTTTCCATTACGACCTGCATTTTAAGGTTGTTTAAAGATTTAAACATTATTTTTTATGCAGCGCATTGCATTATTTCCCGGATCTTTTGATCCTTTTACCAAAGGACATGAAGATATTATCTTACGTGGATTAAGGCTTTTTGATGAAGTAATAATTGGTATCGGAAATAATATTACAAAAAAGCGATACTTCCCTCTGGAAGTAATGAAGGAATTGATAGAAAGAACTTTTGAAGATCAGCCAAATGTAAAGGTAATTACCTACGACGATCTTACAGCCCACACGGCAAGAGAAATAGGAGCTAAATTCTTATTGAGAGGATTGAGAAACACAACTGATTTTGAGTACGAAAATGGTATTTCTCAGGTAAACCGTTACATCTATGCAGAAATTGAAACTGTTTTTTTAATCACATCACCTCATCTTGCACCCATAAGTTCCAGTATTATTCGTGACCTTCACCGATACGGACAGGATGTGGATGATTTTCTTCCTTATTCTCTATCTGAGTTAAATAAGCTAAACAGGGAAAGCTGATCGTAATATATTTGAAACGAAAAAGAGCCATAATACTCAGTAAATGAGTGTTATGGCTCTTTTTTTTGTCATAAAATGGTTACAAAATTTTTGCTTTCAGTCTTAAATCTCTTCTACATTCTGCATCTTTTTCAAACTATCAACCACATATCTGATTGAACTAAAAGAATTGATAAGAATAGATTTTGCTTCGGTATTGTTCAGCCAGCTCAATTTTTCAATTTGTTCCTCAGCTTGCGGACTCATTTGAGAATCGTCCAGATTATCCAGGACATACCATTTTGTACGTTTTAAAATCCTGTTATTATTAAAACTGTAAGTATGCCAGGTTGTACATATCCGGTCACGTATAATGGCTTTCACACCAGTTTCTTCTTCAATTTCTCTGACAGCTGCAACTTTGGAATTTTCACCTTTATCCAGTTTTCCTTTTGGCAGATCCCACTTTTTCCGACGGTACATGAACAGCCATTTGCCATCTTTAATAACCACACCTCCAGCAGCCTTGATTACCTTATAATTATTTTTAATTTTTTCTTCAACTTCTGATTTTTCACGGGTTGCCATGGTGATGGAAAGAAGGTCAGCCGGCATTTCTTTTTCAAGATGACCGATAACCTGCAAGGCAGTTGCCGCAGTTGCATTCAGAAAAAGGACATGGCCGGTTAAAATACTTTTTTGCAGCTTAACCAATCTCAAATCCACAATATTGTCAAAATATGCCGTTTCTGACACAGTAAGCTTGTTTGTCCTTACAATTTTGAAGGGACGGTCGTCAAAGAAAATTATCATTTGTAAGGATTGCGTTTATTCATGGGTAAAATTAAGTAAAGAGTTTAGTTTAGACAGTGATTATTATTGATAAATTTGCAGTATCAATAAATTAATTGTTGTTGGAACTCCTGATCATTTTACTTTTAGTGCTTGTCAATGGTATTTTTTCCATGTCTGAAATAGCACTTGTCTCCTCAAGAAAATCACGTTTAGAGTCTGCGGCCAGAAACGGAGATTCCAGCGCCAAAGCAGCTCTACACCTGGCTAACTCACCCACCCGGTTTCTTTCTACTGTTCAGATCGGTATTACACTGATAGGACTTTTAACAGGTATGTATAGCGGTGATAATATAACAGCGGATTTTGAAGAGTTTATTTCGCATATCGCTATTTTAAAACCATATAGTCATACGCTTGCAGTTGGAACTGTTTTAGTTTTTATCACATATTTATCGCTTGTTCTGGGAGAACTGGTTCCAAAGCGTATTGGAATGGCCAATCCGGAAGCGATCTCCAAGTTTATGGCGACGCCTATGAACCTGCTTTCTAAGCTAACGGCACCATTCATAAGTTTGCTGGGTATTTCAAGTGATTTGATCATTAAATTGTTGAATATCAAACAAAGTGAAAATTCTGTAACAGAGGAAGAAATTAAAAGCCTGATCCAGGAAGGAACTTCTGGTGGTGTATTTGAAGAGATTGAGCAGGAAATTGTACATAACGTTTTTCAGCTTGGAGATAGAAAAGTAACTTCTTTAATGACAAACAGACAAGAAATCGTTTGGCTGGACATTGAAGATACAGTAGAAGAAAACAGAGCAAAAATACTGGAGTCCAGGCATTCAATTTATCCGGTCTGTCGTGATACGGTTGATGAGGTGGTAGGACTGATATATGTAAAGGATCTAATTGCCACAAATATTGATGATCAGCTGGCTCACATGAATGATATCATTAAGGAGCCTGTGTACCTTCCTGAAAGCAATCGTGCTTATCAGGCATTAGAAAAGTTTAAAGAACAGCGCGTTTACTTTGGAATCATTGTTGACGAATACGGAGGTATGCTCGGCGTGATTACCATGCACGATATTATGGATGCGCTTGTAGGGGATATTTCTGAGGATCTTGAAGAAGCTTCGGAAATAGTGAAGCGGGAAGATGGAAGTTTTCTCATTGATGCACAGCTTCCTTTTGATGACTTTTTGCAGTATTTCGACTTAAATATCCAGGAAACTGAAAGGCGTGAATTGGTTGGATTTAATACTTTAGGGGGATTTGTGCTGCATATACTTGAAAATATTCCACAGGAAGGAGAAAAATTTATTTGGAAACATTTCGATTTTGAGGTAATTGATATGGATCGAAGCAGAATTGATAAATTACTTGTTCATAATAATAAACAGGAAGATAAGGAAGAATAAAATGCCAAACGACAAACGTATTGCAGAATTACTGCTGGAAGCCCAAGCAATTAAGTTAAGCCCTGAAAAACCCTTTATCTGGAGCTCAGGCTGGAATTCACCAATTTATTGTGATAACCGTGTTGCATTATCATATCCTGATACCCGTACCTTTATCAAAAAAGTGCTGGCAGATCTGATCAGAAAAGAATATCCTGATGTAGAAGCAGTTGTTGGAGTTGCAACAGGTGGAATTGCTCAGGGCGCATTAGTTGCAGATATACTCGAACTGCCTTTTGCTTATGTACGTCCCGAACCTAAAAAACATGGAATGGGAAACCAGATTGAAGGTCGTCTGGAAAAAGGTCAGTCTGTAATTATTATTGAAGATTTAATTTCAACTGGCGGAAGTTCTTTAAAAGTGGTCGATGTATTACGTTCTGCCGGAATTGAAGTTGCCGGAATGGTGGCAATCTTTACTTACGGTTTTGAACTAGCTGAACAAAATTTTAAAGAAAAGGATGTAAAATTAAGTACAATTTGTAATTACAATGCATTAATAGAAAGCGCATTGGAACATAATTATATTACAGAGTCACAAGTAGAAAGCCTGAGTGCCTGGAGATTGAATCCAGCGCAATGGGGAAAATAAAAGTAATTTAAGTGAGAAATGTCTAAAATCATTTCTCACTTAAATTACTTCAGTTTCATTAGAGTTAATTATTGTCTGTGATTATCCAGCCGGTCATACATCCCTCCAAAAGCTTCCTCTTTTACTCCATCAGATTTAAGAAATTCATGAGGAAAGCCAAGTTCAATTTTACTTACTTCATTTAGTCTTGTTAAAAATTCATCTGGTATTTTGAATGATAGACATCCAAGAGAATCCTGTAACTGCTTGGATCTCGATGCACCAATGATAGGAATCATAACCTGCTGACGATGACGGGCCCAGTTAATAGCAACTTGTGAGGGTGTTGCTCCAATCTCATTAGCAATATCTACTACTGTTTGAGCGATTTTACTGCTATTTTCATTACGTCGCTGGCTATCATCCGGAACCCGGCCCGACTCTCCCCGTAAATATTTTCCGGTTAGTGCGCCTCCGCCTATTGCTCCCCAGGGTGTTACAGCAAGATCTAATGCTTTTGCCATCGGAATAAGATCTCTCTCAGGTGTACGCTGTAAAAGGGAATATTCAAACTGAAGTGCTGTGAAGGCATTCCAACCCCTGAAATCCGCTATGGTATTTGCCTGCGAAACAATCCATGCAGGTGTATCCGAAATTCCAATGTAATGAACGATTCCTCTAGTCACCAGATCGTCCAGACCACGCATTACTTCTTCCACCGGCGTTGTGTTATCCCACATGTGTACCCAAAGCAAATCTATGTATTCGGTATTTAATCTCTTTAAACTGGCAAGAACAGAACGCATCATATTCTTGCGATGATTCCCTGCAAAATTCAGATCGTCGTTTCTGTCCTTAAGTGTAAATTTGGTAGCGAGTACCCAATGGTCGCGGTCAGATTCTATAAATTCACCAACAAATTTTTCGGAAGACCCTTCAGTATATCTGTTAGCGGTGTCAATAAAATTTCCACCTGCATCTGCGAAGGTGTCAAATATTTTAAAACTTTCATGTTTATCTGCCCCCCATCCCCATTCTGTTCCAAAAGTCATGGTACCCAAACATACTTCGGATACTCTTAATCCTGACCGTCCTAATAATTGATAGCGCATAAATAGTATGAATTAATAGATTAATCGATGCAAAGTTATATTCTTACCCACTAATTGTATTTATATTGTACAGAAATTCCCATCCTTTTTTGATTATATAAATGATTGACGTTTCCTATCCTTACTTTGATATAAACTTAAGCTGGCTCTCAAATAACTACAGATTACTACTGGAAGCTAATGACGAATCAGTTCCGTTAAGGGAAAGGTTACGGTTTTTGGGTTTGTATTCTATTCAGACTGAGGAGTTTTACCGGGTTCGGATCCCTAATTTATTAGCGATGGGAGAGGTAAGTAACGATCTTACATCAAAGTTATATATCTATCCGCAATCACTACTCGAGCATGTTTACGAAACGCTGGAAAACCAGTTAAGGGAATTTAATGAAATTCTTCTTACCGGAATTCTTCCGGCACTTAACGAGCAGGGAGTTCATTTTTATTATAAAGAACCTTTTGTTCCGGAACATTTACCCTATATCAAAAGATTTTTCATCAGTAAAATTTTCAGGCATTTACAACCTGTTTTTTTAGATGGCAGGCGTAATGCCAAATTGCTCTCTTTTGAAACAAAACAGTTATATCTGGTGGTAAAATTAAAACGAACAGACGATCAGCCAGAAGATTTATATGCTACGGTTAATATTCCGTCGGAACCTCTTGGACGGTTTTTAGAACTGCCGGAATTTGAAGGGAAAAAACATGTTGCTTTTATTGAGGATGTTATCAGAGAAAACCTTTTTTTGTTATTCCCAGGCTATGAAATAATAGAAAGTTATGCACTTCGGGCCGAACGTAATACTGAACTCATGATTGAGGATGAATATGCAGCGCCCATAGCCCAACGAATTTTAAAACAGCTTGAAAAAAGGAGCTTTATTTTACCTCTTCAGTACTTCTATGAAACAGGAATGCCTTTAGAAATGCGGGAATATTTGTTTAACAAGACAGGTATTCAAATGAATGAATTTCATGAACGCGGATCTTATATTTATATGCAGGATCTTGCTAAATTCCCGTCGCTGGTTAGAAAGTTTGATTATACTTTTCAAAAGCCAATTACAAATCCGAATTTTGAAGATAGGGTATCTGTTTTTGAAACAATCCAAAAGGCTGATCAGCTATTACATTTACCATATCATTCCTATGAGCCCATTGTCAGGTTTTTCAATGAAGCAGCTACGGATCCTTTTGTACGCGAAATTCATGTTTCACTTTACAAAATAAGTCATAATTCATTCATACTTAATTCTTTAATAAGCGCTGCGCGAAATGGTAAAAGAGTTATAACTTATATAGAACTTAATACGAGGCTGGATATATATGAAAATTTGCAGTGGGCGAGAAGAATGCGTGATGCCGGGATCAAAATTGTGATAAGCGATCCGGCTCTTAAAGTGCATGCAAAAATGGCATTGGTAAAGCGCAAAATGCAGAAAGGGTGGGAGCGTTATGCTTTTTTAGGCACGGGTGGGTTTTACCGGCTAACGAGCAGGGAAATGATAGATCATGCTTTACTTACCAGCCACAGAGAATTAACCAATGAATTAGAACTGTTATTTGGTTATTTGTACACGCAGGACGAACCTAAAAAATTTAAGTACCTTCCGTTTAATTTTCTTTTTGTAACGCAGTTTAATTTTCAAAAAAGAATTGTTGAACTAATAGACAGGGAAATTGGAAATTTCAATGCAGGATTAAAGGCATTTATTACGATCAAAATTAATCAGCTCCAGGATCATTTTTTGATAGATAAACTTTACCAGGCAGGCCAGGCTGGCGTTCCGGTTCATATAATAATAAGCGAAAGCTGCAGCCTCATTTCAGGGTTACCATCCTTAAGTGATAATATTGTAGTGAGCCGGCATGTAGACAGATATATTGAAAATTCCCGGATATTTTACTTTGGAAATCGTGGGAACGATGAAATATATTTATCTTCCTGTGACTGGACGTATCGCAATCTTCACCGGCGAATTGATATTTGTTTTCCTGTTTTAGATGAAAACCTCAAAAATCAGATGAGGCAGGTTTTAAGAAATTATTCAAACGATAACCAAAAATCAGTCAGGTTAGATTTATATCAGAATAACCTGCGTATTGCAGAAGATTTTCGAATAAAAGTACGTGCACAAGAAGTGAACTATAAGTTGGTAGACAAGCTGGAGCGTAATTCTACAAAAAAATACGAGTAGTAAGTAATAGATATACGCGCAAAATATTTATCACAGATATTGGCAAACTGCCATGCAATCGTAACATAACTTTATAGAGGTTCTTATAATTTTTAGTTAATCATTAGCTTATTTATCATGTGCTATAAAAACTATATGATTATATTTGAAATCTATAACTGTATCAATAAAAGCACATTATACGCATGGGAATAACGGATCGTAGAGAGCGGCTAAAAATTCAGGTTCGTTCCGACATCATCAAAACAGCAAAAGATATTGCACGTGAAGACGGATGGACTGCGGTTTCAATTAGAAAAATTGCAGAAATAATTGAATACAGCCCACCAATTTTATATGAATATTTCGATAGTAAAGATAAATTACTGGAAGCTATCCGGATAGAAGGGTTTGATTATTTACAAGGAGAATTTGTTAAAATAAAGAGCCATTTCAGCAACCCGGAAAAGCAGTTATTTGAAGTATCTCAATGCATCTGGAATTTTGCCGTAGACAATCCTGAAATTTATCAGGTTATGTTTAATCTTGAAGGAGCATATTGCGATTCCAAACGTGTATATACTCAGGCAATGACAATTAAAGGAAATCCGGTTTGGGAGATGATAGGAAGTCTGAGACCAAAAGCAGCAGAACTTGTCACAAAAGCATATTACGAATGGTGGTGTTTGACACATGGATTTATATCCATCACCATGACCACTCAGCCCAAATACGCGCTATCTCAGGCGGAACCCGTTTATGTTGACACAGTACGCCGGTTTATAAAAACACTTACGTAGCTAATGGCATTGTTTGTTGGCGTACCTCCACTTTACTTTGGTGATAAACCTGAGAATAAGAAGGTACGCTTCTTACTATCCAGGCATTTCCGCCAATTACAGAATCGTGACCAATAACCGTTTCCCCTCCTAAAATCGTAGCATTGGCATACACAATGACGTTATCTTCAATGGTCGGGTGCCTCTTTTTTGATGCAAGTGATTTTGAAACCGATGTGGCTCCCAAGGTTACTCCCTGATAAAGTTTTACATTATTGCCGATTTTTGTCGTTTCACCAACCACAATTCCGGTACCATGATCAATAAAAAAAGAATGACCGATCACAGCATTTGGATGAATATCAATCCCGGTTTGACTATGTGCATATTCGGTTAACATTCTTGGCAAAAGGGGAATATTTAATTTGGCAAGAATATGCGCAATACGATAAGTAGCAATGGCCATAAAACCCGGATACAAAGCAATAACCTCTTCAATACCAACCGAAGCCGGGTCGTTATCCGTTATGGATTTAGCATCCTGGAGGAGCATTTCATATATTTGAGGTATCTGATCAAATACGTGATTTAAAATTTCTTCCTTATTTTCGCTGACCTCCTTAGATAAGGGTTCAAGCATACATCCCAATTTCTGTCTTAATTCGTTATATGCCTGGGCAATATCTTTTGTCTTACACTGCTGGCAATCCTGACTTATTGGAAACAAAAAATCAATCAATTGTTGAATGAACTTACCAGCTTCATGCCGTGAAGGCAATTTATAGCGGTAGGTTTCATTTTGTTGTGTTAGACGTTCTAAGAATAAATTCTGGTGGTTGGCTGTCATTCAATTATATTTTTACTAATCCTTACCGGACTAATGACTTACTGGCACTATTTTATTGCTTAACAAATAAACGTATAGAAATGTTGAGTTTTTAACGTTTGTTGAAAAAATAATATAACATGGTTCATTATTGCTTATTTATTATTGTATCTTGAAACATGTAGTGAAATAAATCAGTAACACTAAGAGTGTTACTTAACGTTGTTTTTCCTATGTTAAGTTTTAAATCATTTCGCTCGGCGTTAATTATTGCAGCAATATCCTTTTCGTTGTCTTCTTGTTTCTCCAGATACATTATTTCAGCAAAGCAGGTAAGAAAACACTATGCTTCAAAAGAAATAAAACCTAAGATACAGATAATTAAAAACGATACACTTTCCCTTTGCATTGCCAGTGTCGGAGCAGATACTTTACCGATGATTTTGCTCATACATGGCGCACCAGGCTCATTATGGGGTTATATGAATTTAATGGACGATGTAGATCTGCAAAAATATTTTCATATCGTGTCTGTTGACCGGGTAGGTTATGGAAGATCACGGTTAAAAAAACGCCGGTCTGTAACGTCTATTGCTGCTCAGGCAAATGCACTTTTGCCTGTTTTTTCGCTAAATCATTCTGATCAGAAAGTAATTGTTTTGGGAAGGTCTTATGGTGCCCCTATTGCTGCTAAACTGGTGTCGCTGGTTCCTGATGAAGTAAAAGAACTGATTATGGTTTCTCCGGTTATTGATCCTGAAAAAGAAAAATTTTACTGGTTTTCCAAATGGGGAAGAAATTCGTTTATTCAGCTTTTTTTACCGGGAGAGTTTAACACTGCTACCGCAGAAAAATATAGCCATGCTGATGAATTGAAAAAATTATTACCGGTTTGGCAGAATTTGGAAGTTCCTACAACAGTAATACAGGGAGGAAACGACTGGATAGCAGATCCTGGTAACTTTGATTTTGCCAAAAAACACATTAAAAGCAAACGCGCTCAGTATATTTTTCTTTATAATGCAGGCCACATGATCACCTTTACACATGCTGCTATGATTAAAGAAATGTTGCTGAGAAGCAGATTATTTCAGGATAAAATTACCTCTGTTAAAGTGGCAGTCGGGAATTAATTATAATACTTATTGCAAAGAAAATGGCCGGTCAAAAGACCAGCCGTTTTACCGAATTATAATTAACCTATGATAAAATTGGTGACATCGTCAATATTTGCGATGTTATATTTTTATTCCGAAAGAAATAATCAAACTTCTGCCATCAGAGCTCCATATTCCTGCACCCGGATACATAGTTGGTCTTTTTGTATAATAATGTTTGTTTAACAGATTATTAATTCCAAGCTTCAACGTATAATTACTGTGGATACGTAAAGTTCCATTCAGGTCCCATATACCATAAGACGGCACTTTTCCCCTTGTACCATTAGCCGATGGGGTAACAGTATTTAAAGGATCCGAAAAGTTTTCACTTACATAACTATATTGTAAAGTTGAAAAGAAGGTTTTGTGTTGTAACTGGATACCATTTCTACTAATCCATGTCGGAACTCCTTCCAGTTTATTTCCTACAATATCGGTGTTGACATTATCAATTATTGCTCTTCCTTTCAGGTAAGTTGCATGGAAGTAGGATGTAGAAGTAAATACGGAAAGTTCAGTAATTGTACCCGATTTATTAGCAATGCGAAATGGCTTATATTCAATATAAGCTTCGATTCCCCGGGTACGCGTATTTCCAGTATTCGTCCTTAACAAATAAGCCTGATTAGAATCATCTTTCATAGAAAGTGTTCCCATTCTATTGTTATAAAGTAACTGAAAAGCAGTTACATCATAAGTCAATAAGGAATTTATACTGCCGTTTATACCTACTTCCAGATTATGCCCACGTGCATCTTTTAAATTTTTATCCACTTGTTCCAGAACAGATCCGGGAATAATATCTTTAAAAACGACTGGTCTGTAAGCTTGTGAAAAACCTCCGTATATCTTCTGATTAGGAGAAATTCTATACTGTGAATTAATTCCAAACAATGGAAACCTATGACTGATCCTGTTCGGAAGATTTTCCGGTTTGTAATAACTGATTGTTCCGGTCATATCAGTTGCTCCGTTTTCGATACGAAATCCAGGTGAAACAGTGAATTTTGGTGTAATATAAATCAGGTTCTCGATGAATATAGCTACGTTGTTTGTCTTCATATATAAATCCCGTCCAAACAAATTGTTTTTTACAGTCAGATCAAAGTCACTACCCGACGTACCAACGCCTAATTGTCTGCGGCGAAGGTTGTTATGCATGTACTGAATTCCAGCTGCCAGAAAACTAGTTGTTACTCCAATTCGATATTGATGTACCAAGCGTAGTTCAGAGGTAAAACTTTTAAAATTATCAATATCAACCTGCCGGTTTTTGTATTGATTTGTGGCAGGATTAATCGTGTCTGGAACGTTGGCAAAAGCATCGTAAACAACACTGTTACGACTTCCATACAGTCCTGAATTAGTCCATTTCAGCTTCGTTGACGGATTTATTTTCCAGTCAATTGTAAGAGAAGGAACATAGATATCGGGATTGAAATAATTTCTTGATCTGGTTGACTGACGCGGGTCTTTTTCGAACATTGCATCAGTTAGCGGACCAGGGATTTTATAAACATATGTAGAGCGGCCCAATTCTGCCTTTATACTCAAAGCAGAATTTACATCATATATCAGGTTCACAAATTGTGATTCTGCATCAGAACCAGAATTTTTACGGTAACCGTTTGAATGTCTTTTCTGATAATATGCCGAATACGTAAGTTTTCCTATTTTCCCGCCAATTGAATTGTAAGAACTAAAAAGACCGAATGATCCGCCCGTATTAATCGTTTCAAAATTGAATGTCTTCGTCGTATCAGGTGTTTTAGTGATGTAATTGATCATACCTCCAAACTGCGCACCATATTGCAGAGAAGATGATCCACGTACAAGTTCAATCCGTTCAATAGATTCCATGGCCGGACTATAATGACTGGCAGGATATCCATACATATCCGAATTGGTAATAATTCCGTTTTGACGAATGTTGTATTCCCACGAACGGTGAGGATCTAATCCTCTGGTAGATATATTGATCTGGTTGCCGCTGCCGTCCATATCGTAGACAAATACCCCAGGAATTTTAGCAAATATCTGTCTGCCGGTTTTTTCAGAAATATTTCCATTAATACCACCCATTTCTATTACTTCATTCTTCTTCCCTGCAATCAAGAAAGTGTTATGAACATCAGGAAGCCTTTCCACCTGGATATTGTTTTTTCTTTCTTCCACTATAATCTCATCAAGATCCAGAATTTCTTCCCGAAGAGTTAACGTCAAGGAGATAGTTTCTTTTGACTTTACCGATACTTTTACTTTTTGACTTGCATAACCAACGTTAGACAAATGCAGAATATAATTACCGGGAGTTATTTGTTCAATTGTAAAAACACCTTCCTTGTTTGTGTTACTGCCTTTTTTTGTTCCTCCAAGAACTACTGTTACACCTTCAACAGCAACACCTTTTTCCGATATTACTTTCCCGGTTATAGTTTGGGCAAATGATGAAAAACTAACAATAAAAAGTAAAACAGAAAGATACGAAACAATTTTTTTTTGAGATATAAGTAAATTAATATGCATAGCCGGATGTATAAGCGAAGTGTATTTTTCGCTTATTAAGTTTATTAAATAAGAAAAGTACAAAAGTTATCTCTTGCTCAATCAATAGATTGATTATTATCCATCCTTATAAAGAGGAAATGCAGATAAAGCAAAAGTGGAAAAAGAATCAGGAGAAATTCGGTGGGGGGATGAATATATTACTGGTAGAAGTTAGTAAATTAACTTCAATATCAGGATAAGTGCTGGGCGTAATCCATTCAAAAATGAAGAAGGTAAGTCTACGTTCTGTTGACATATATTCCTTCAAAATATTTTTCATGATATCCGCACTATGATTTTTTGAATTTCCGGTTGATTTAATATGCTCGTCGAAACTGGAAACCAGTCCCCAAAAGCGATCGCGGGCAGATTCATTAAATTCACACTGAACATACAAAGTATCGTTGGCAACTTTACGGGACATAATATTATAAAAATCGTCACCGTGAAGTAATTCACCTTCTACCGATTCAGCGCCCTGCCAATCTGTAACATACGGCAAGGAAAAAGGCATTTTTAAAATTATATCTGTATTATTTGTTGCTGAGGACAGCTGATCAATGCAGTTTGTATTGAGCAAACTGTATATTGAAAAGCCTATCATATTAAATATGAGAAGAGCAAGAAGCAATATGGAAAGTAATTTTTTCAACAATATTCTTAAACCTATTTGTAACCATTACAAATATAGGCATCCTCAAAGAATATACGGCCAACAATCCAATAAACAGATGAGTTTTATCGAAGAATCTTTTGTGACACAGATTCGGTGTCATTCTGTGCCCTGATAATATAAATTCCTTTTGAGTAACGTCTAAGATCAAATTGTTCCTGAATGACAATTCCTAATGTTTTGGATTTTACTTCCGATAATACACGACCTTGTAAATCAATTAATTGTAACTTAATAATAGCAGGTTTTCTGCTGTAAGCTTTAACTGTAACAAAATCTTCTGTCGGAACCGGATATGCTTCAACCGCAATAGTCACTTCGGGAGAATCCAGTTTAGGAGTAGAAGTAATTAATCCACCGCTGTTTTCAGCATAGTCATAAGGAGGTATATTTACTATGGATCCTGGTTGGTCAGTAACAGTAATCAATCCTTCCCTGTAAGTTTCAGAAATTTTAGTTCCGTCTCTCCATTCATCGACAACCATCGCGTATAAATAATTTCCTACTTGTTCAGGAGCAGTCCAAACCAGTTTTTTTTCTGCCTGGTTAATTTTGAAAGTACCTGTTTTGGTAACATCATTTGGATAAATATAAGTCTGGTCAATACTTCTTACGCCACAGGTCCCAGGAGACGGTTTGCTTAATTTCTGTAAACGAAAACTAGTGCTGTCACTGTCCGTTCCAGTTGATTTTAAATCAATAGAAAATACTTGCTTTACACCTGCATTGAAATTAAGATACGGCAAGATTGGCGTAGAGTTAGGCAACTGCGTATTTAATACAGTCCACAGGAAAAGATTACTATTAATGGCATTTGGGAAATTTAGTGAATTGTTACGATTGTTTTCAGAAACAGAGATTTGATAAGTTCCTGAAGATGGATAAGTGTAATTAGCTTCATATAAAGCAGCCACAACTCCGGCTGAACCAATTACTTGAGTTGATGAAATTCTTGGGATGGTTATAACATTTCCGTCACCCATGCAGGTACTTATTGTATTTTGCGCTTCTACTGCACCAGGACCATTTACTATATCCATATACAGTAAAACAGAGATTTTATAGGTTTGTCCTGATATATAACTAGCCCTGATTTCTCCACCTTTAAGATGTGTAGCAAAGCAGAAGGAGATTGAAAGAAAAAATAAAATAGTGATTGTATAAATATATTTCATGACCCGGAAGGAGAAGTTGTTGAGGTTACTTCGTTAGAGTCAAAACGATCAATTCTTCTTATTTTGTATCAGGAAATTAAAGAAATCCTGCAAAAATTAATAAAATTAAATAACGGTTACTTATTCGCCTCATCCTTATAAATCATTACTTCACTTTTGCCATCGTGTTTGATAAATCCGCGGTACATTCCTTCACTATTAAAGGGCATAGCGATATTACCATTTCGGTCAAGAGCGATGATTCCTCCTTCACCTTCACGCTCAACTAGTTTTTTCATAACAACTTCATTGGCAGCATCTTTAACGGAAAGACCTTTATATTCCATCAAAGCGGAAATATCATAAGCAACAACCGAACGGATGAAAAATTCTCCATGACCCGTTGCTGAAACTGCACAAGTAGCATTATTTGCGTATGTTCCGGCACCTATGATCGGTGCATCACCAATGCGTCCATATCTTTTGTTTGTCATTCCACCTGTTGAAGTGCCGGCTGCCAGATTTCCGAATTTGTCAAGCGCAACACAACCAACGGTTCCAAATTTTTTGCCTTCAGTAAATATCAGATCTTCATCATTTAAGAATCCTGTTTTCGGGGCTTTCTTAATATTCTTCTTATCGTTTTCCGAGTGATCCAGTTCAATTTTTTCTTCTTTTTTTGCTTCCTGTAAAGCTTTGTATCTGGATTCTGTATAAAAATAGGAGGGATCAACTATTTCCAAACCTTGTTCTTTTGCAAATAAATCGGCTCCCTTTCCCGCCATAAGCACATGAGGTGATTTTTCCATCACCGCTATTGCACCGCGAATCGGATTTTTTATGGTAGTAACTCCTGCAATTGCACCGGCTTTAAGCGTCTTGCCTTCCATTATTGAAGCATCCAGTTCGTTTTTACCTTCGTTAGTGAACACTGCACCTTTGCCAGCATTAAAAAGAGGAGAATTTTCCATTACAATAATAGCGGCTTCCACAGCTTGCAGACTTGTTCCTCCTTGTTTCAAAACCTGATATCCTTGCTGCAAAGCGGAGTTTAAAGCATCTCTGTATGCTTTTTCCTTTTCAGGGGTCATGTTTGCTCTGGTGATCGTTCCTGCTCCTCCATGTATCACCAAAGTTATTTTATCAGAAAAATCCTGACTGGAAACGGTATGAGCAACAAAACAGCACAGAATTAGTGAATAAATCCTTTTCATTAGTAGAAGCAGTAAATTGATGGTAAATAGCAGTTGGCAATTAGCGATTGGCTCAGTAAATACAAGATTACTAACGAATTATTCAGATAGTTAATTTAATCTATTTTTCACCATCGCATAATTAAATCAAAACTACTAACTATCACTGTAAATCAAAATACAAATATGCGATACAGGATAATCAAGCGTTAA
>Ga0247739_10000364_pt1 | contig 16017 bp, 7 predicted proteins | sample UWRJL058202B2_FD_180943 | JGI IMG/M metagenome (GOLD analysis project Ga0247739, IMG submission 180943) | Plant litter microbial communities from Arlington Agricultural Research Station in Wisconsin, United States - UWRJ-L058-202B-2 | ecosystem: Environmental > Terrestrial > Plant litter >...
TTCATTAAAACGGAACAGCGGCTGACTAATTCCAACTTCGAAAGGAATTCCATTATATCGGGTTTTATCATTGGCAAAATCGTCGAACCGCTGAAATTCCTGCTGTACAAAAACGGTTCCGCCAGTAGCTGCAATGTTTTGACTCAGTGAAAGATTTAATATTGAATTGTTATAAGAAACCGGTTGAAAAGAAATGGTACCATCCGGCTGAATAACCTGAATGTACGATCTTGTAAAACCTGGAAGCGTCCCATTCAAACTTAACTGCGGTTTAAAATCTGCTATGAACGAACGGTAAGTCCAATAATTGGTTTTCTTTTGGGTTGCAGCTTGTTTTGAAGCTATTGACTGTTCTCTGGCCAATTGTACCACTTCTGCCAATGTATATTTTTGAACTTGCGCAACTGCCTGACTGGCAAGCAGAACTATTAATGTTAGTAAGAAATTTTTCATAGACCGAATCAGTTTTTAATTGAAATTTCTTCCAGATGTTCATACTGATTCATGTCTGTCAGGATCACTTTTTCGCCTGATGCAAGTCCGCTTTTAATTTCTACATAATCAAAATTGGAAAGCCCGATTTCTACTTCGCGTCTGTGCGCAATTCCATTTTGCATGACATACACAAACTGTTTCCGCTTCCCGGTAAAAGTTGGCCCGTTTGCAACACGAAGTGTTTTAGAACTGCGATTGGTAACCACATAAACGTCCACTTTCATATTGGGTCGCAGGGATTCATTTTTCGCATTTTCAAGCTGAATAACAAATCCGATCACGCCATCTTTTACAGCCGGTTTTACTTGTGTAATAATTCCTCTTAAAACCGCTTCATTTACTTTAATGATCACTGCGAGCCCCGTTTTTACCTGATCTGCATAAACATCCGAGCATGAACCTTCTACACGAAAACTACCCAGATCGGCTACTCTCGCAAGCATTTCACCTTCATTTACTGATGAACCGATATTTTCGTTAACCCAGGTCAGCACACCTTTCCTGTCGGCAACGATGTCGGCCATTTTTAGTTTGTGCTGTAACTCTTTTAGATTTTTTCCTTCAATCTGAGCACCCAATTCCGTTTCGCGCAGACTGGCGCCCATGGATTTACGATTGTATGACAAATCGTTTTCAAGCTGTTGCTTTTCCAATTCAGCAATTTTCAATGCATTTTCAGCTCTTGTTATATCTTCCTTTGTTCCACCGCCCACTTTTTCCAGTCGCCGTGCATCTTCCAGATCAGCCTTTAATTTACTAATATTCAGTAACTTGATTTTATCAGTGATTTCAGCATCATAGAGATTTTTATTTAGTTTCATCCGAAGCTGCTCAATGCTATTCTTTTTCAATTCCAGCTGATCTTCTCCACGTTCAAATTCAATTTGAGTCAATGATTTATCCAGTTCGACAATGGCTTGTCCCGGGTTCACTTTTGTTCCTGGTGACAACAGCACACTTTTAATACTGGCCCTTATTGGACTTGTAATAATTTGTTCATAGGCAGGTATCACCTCCCCTGTTGCACTCAGCGTATTTTCCACATCACCCGTTTGAACAATGCCAATTCTAATTCTTGATGCTTCAATAGAACTGCTTAAAGATCTTCGGAAAAGGTAAATTCCTGCAATCAAAAGGACAATGACAATTAATCCTGTGACCCACTTTCGGTTTCGTTCATTTTTTACATATTCCGGTGCAACTTCACGATCCATTTTTATTTTGAGTTAAATATTTTTCTTTTCATGGCTAATCTTATCTTTTTTATCACAAGATTATGCCAACACTTAACTCACTAAAAATCAATAATTTAATAAAAAATAAAACAAAAAAAAGCCGTGCGATACCGCACGGCTTGTGTCTAAATGAACAAAGAAAAACGCCACGAATACACGAATAAGGGCAAGAATTTGAATTAAAAATAAATAAAATTACTCGTGCCTAATTCGTGTATCCGTGGCATTCTCTTTTCTATCTTTTCTACTATGTTTTCAGTTTCTTCTTTTTCGCGGCTGGGAAAAGTACGTTGTTTAAGATCAGGCGATATCCTGCGGAGTTAGGATGCAGATTCAAATCTGTTGGCTCCTCTCCTACCCGGTGCTGATAATCTTCCGGATCGTGTCCGCCATAAAATGTAAAAAAACCCTTTCCATGCGTACTATGAATGTATCGGGCTTCCTGCGCAGATTTATTTTCTGCCAGGATAATTACTTCCGGTTTTACCATACGATTTTTAAAAGCGGTAGTTTGTCCTAAAAATCCTTTGATAATAGTCTGGTGATTCTGAGTCAGCATGCTTGGAACCGGATCCCATTTGGCAGAAAACTGAAACAAAGAAAAATAATCATTGGATTCTAACACTCCCACCCGTTCCTCGGGCTGATTATCAATGTCAGAAAACTCAATTTCATAAGGATATGATATTGTTTTAAAATCTTTAAAAGCAAAAGTATTTTCGTAATGTAACTTGCTGTTAGCCGTCGGATCGGCCGGAGTTCCGTCATACATACTCTCTACAATATCAAGTCCTTCAGCCGCCAAAGCAATATCAAAAGTGTCGGTGGCATTGCACATGGCAAACATGTAACCTCCTCCGGTAACAAATTCGGAAATTCTTTTTGCCACCGCAAGTTTCATTTGCGGCACATTGGCAAACTGGAATTTCTCTGCAATTCCTTCTGCTTCACGCTTTTGTTCGCGATACCAGGGATAATCTTTATATTGAAAAAACTTACCAAACTGTCCGGTAAAGTCTTCATGGTGCAAATGTAGCCAGTCGTATTCAGGCAATTTGCTACTCAGTACTTCGTCATCATATACAACATCGTAAGGAATTTCTGCATAAGTCAGCACCAATGTTACAGCATCATCCCAAGGCAATTTTGATTTAGGCGAATACACGGCAATTTTTGGTGCTTTTTGTAATTTAACCGCATCCATGTTTACATCAGGTGCACTGATCTGACTTAGAATCTGACCAGCCTGTCCTTCTGAAATTACTTCAAAACTTACACCCCGAACCGTCATTTCAGTTGCAAAACTTTGGTTATAAGCAACCATAAAACTACCGCCCCGATAATTGAGCAGCCAGTCCATTTCCATTTCAAAATTTTTAAGGATCCAATAAGAGATCCCATACGCTTTCAAATGATTTTTTTGCGATTCATCCATAGGAATAAGCAGCCTGTTGGCCCAGCTATTACCTGAGAGCGCTAAAAAAATGATAAGCGGAATAAAGAGGCGTGTCATTGGTTTGATTCTTTCACGTATCATTTGCAGCTTTACGGAATAAATTTTAGTTCAATAATTACTGTGTGTGAACAACAGATACTGTTCAATTTAGCAATAAATTTATCAGGAACACACGGAAAAGACGGCAAATATTTTCGATGCCATTGATCTAACGTAATATTACAAAATATGGTGCATAAGCTATAACTATACTATGAATATCCGGGAAAATGTAGATGAAGGCCTTCGCTCCATCCAATCTAATTTGCTAAGGACAGTTTTGACGGCTCTTATCATTGCCATTGGAATTACTTCCCTGGTTGGGATTCTGACAGCAATAGAAGGAATTCAGAACTCTGTAAACAGCAGTTTTGCAGATTTGGGAGCCAATACTTTTACAGTAGAAAGCCGTAATGATGAAGGATTCCGAAGAGGAGGACGTCGTGAAAAACAATATCCTGTGATCAATTATCAGCAAGCCGGTGATTTTTCCAGTCGTTTCCGGACAGATTTTGGTGCTACCGTTTCATTATCCGCTAACATTGGCGGAGCAGTTCAGGTAAATTATCTTTCGAAAAAAACCAATCCCAATATTAATGTGGTTGGGGCCGACGAGCCATTTATAGGAATTAAAGGATACAAAATTGATTTTGGCCGTAATCTTAATAAAAATGATCTGGAAAATTCGCTCAATGTGGCAATCTTAGGACAGGAAGTGGCACGTAATCTTTTTGGACAGCTGGAACCGATCAATAAAGAAATTACATTTATGGGTTCCCGCTATAAAGTAGTTGGTGTATTGGAGAAAAAAGGATCACTGGGAGGCGGAACCGATTCGGACAGAATTATTATAATTCCTTTGGATAATGGACGCGGATTAGCTGCAAACAGAGCACTTACTTATAACATTACAGCTTCTGCACCCAATATTTCTGATGGAGAATATATCCTGGAAGAAGCTAGAGGCCTTATGAGGCGGGTACGTGGCGATGAATTGGGAAAAGAAGATTCTTTTCTGGTTGAACGTGCGGACGCTATGGCAAAGGATTTTGAAAACATATCAGGTTATCTGCGTATCGGAGGTTTTGGGATTGGAATTATCACCCTTTTAGGAGCATCTATTGCACTGATGAATATCATGCTGGTATCCGTAACAGAACGGACCAGAGAGATTGGAATACGGAAATCACTTGGTGCGACGCCGGCTGTAATACGGTTCCAGTTTTTGATTGAAGCCATTGTAGTATGTATTATTGGCGGAGTCGCCGGACTTTTCCTTGGAATTATTATTGGAAATACCATCTCAACATTAATTAGTTCAAATAGTACGTTTGTCGTTCCATGGTTATGGATGGCAATGGGAATCATTGTTTGTATAGTTGTAGGAGTACTTTCGGGAATATATCCCGCAATAAAAGCATCCAAACTTGACCCGATAGAAGCATTGAGATACGAGTAAAAGCAGATACGGAAATTAAGCTATTGAAAATATTCTTTATTTTTTATCCGAATATCTTGCTTAATATCTTTTTCTGCCTACTTTTGCACTCCCAACAAGAAGATCAATGCCCGGATGGCGGAATTGGTAGACGCGTTGGTCTCAAACACCAATGAGGTTACACTCGTGCCGGTTCGACTCCGGCTCCGGGTACAAACGGGATTTTGGGTCCCATTTTGAGAGGGCTGCTCGATATCGAGCAGCCCTTTTTATTTAATTATCAGTAAGTTATGCGAAAATACCGGATTAACAGAATGTGTTCTAACTATGCCTTCTGAATATGTCAGACCATATTTGAACACCCCACTTAAAAGCAAATGCTTTTGCTGTACGGAAGTTTTTTCATAGATAACTGCAGAGAAAGTAGATGCGGTAAAGAGTTTTTTACCTTTTCCCACTCTTTATTTTTATCATTTCTTCCTAAATTATACAGCTGATTAACGATTTCAAATCTTTCTTCCGAATATTTTCTGAACCATTTTTTATAAGTTGGCGCTTCTAACTCATCATTCATTAAGCGTTCTTCCAGGCGTTCTATTTTCTTCTCTACTTCTTGCAGTTGCTTATTCTTGGCTTCTGTCTCTTTAACACAATGCTCATTGGCCTCAGTAAAATGTTTATATTTTTATGAAATGTACAACGATAATATAAGTAATACTTTTTCTTCCCTTTGCTCCAACCGGCGGTCATATGTCGGCCACACCAACATTTCAATATCCTCTTAATGGAAAAACTTCTCTTGGCTGTGATTTGGTTGGTCTTTTATTTTCCATTAATCGTTGAGCCAGCCAAAAATCAGATTCGCTGACAATTGGTTCGTGAATCGCTTTTACAAATCTTTCGGGTATTTTATTTTGAGCTGGTAATTTGATCAGCCCGACGTAGACCCCATTATTTAAAACATCGGGAATAGCATTATTCCCTGTCCTTGTAAAACCAAGGCTTTTTTAAAAGCACACCCCGGAAATACAGCCGGATCATTAACATCTAAATCCAACGGCTCATCAATCGATAAGACCTTAATTCTATATTTCCGTTCAAGCTCTTTAATTTTCAAAAGGGCCTCAGAAAGATCCCGGCTAAAACGATCATGGTCCATCACGATCAGGTATCTGACCGTTCCTTTGTGCTTTTTTATAAAAGCCTCCAAAGCTATATAATCAGCCCTGTCAAAGGTGTCGCTGCATTGGCAATTAACCTGAACAATGCAGCTGCTTCTATTCAATTTCTGCGGCAGTAAAGTTGGCGGGATTATAGATTACCTGTGTACAAATATCAGCATCATCTTGAAGATTTCATTGAGACTGTTCTAATATCATTGTGAAGTAGCCGGGCAAATAATATTTGCTCAAAATTAATATTTATGAAAAGTACTATTCGAGCTTTCTAGCAGGTGTGACGGTACTTTACGCACAATCTTTTAATGTAACCCAGGTGTCTGTGAATCTAGACCGAATTTTATTACGATGGTGCTTTTTCATAACAATAACGTAATTCGTCCAATGTATTAGTTTGGCAGTAATAATTTGTTGCATATTTATCTGTATAAGCGGATTTCACTTCAAACCTCTGATCTTTGTAGTATATCTGGCTCGCTGCTGAGCTTCTCATTCGGTTTATGGTGCAGACTAAGTTTCTTAATCTTTATGCTAATAAGTTTGTGTAACTCTACGGATATTTTAGATAGAAAATATGTATCTATTTGCTTCATATTAGCTTTTTTAATTGTCACACCTTGGTTTTTAAGACATTTAAAATAGGTATTACGCAAGCGCTGTTGTGGTTATTTGAATCACTCCATCCTAAGATTATCCACAGGATTTGTATTGGCGGCCTTTAAAGTTTGTGAGAAGATGGTTGCCAGTCCAAGGGCTAACACGACCGCCAGGCTTATGACGATTTCAAACGCACCAATGGGTGCATTATAATACTGTGCCTCACTCAGCATCAACTCCATCAAAAGGTAAACGCCTGGAATGGTAATGACACCCGCGATTACCAGCAACACAATGAAGTCCCTGGATAGCAGGTATACCAGGCTTCCGGAAGAAGCACCCATCACCTTCCTGATGCTCACTTCTTTGACCCGGTTTTTTACCGTGAACACGACAGTACCCAATAGTCCCAGGCACGCTATGGTAATGGCCAACAGTCCCATGAATCCCCACATCTTCATAATTTGGTTGTAAAACGAATAAGCATTGCGGATCTGGTCGGCCAGGAATTCGGCTTTAAACTTTTCACCTTTCCCGACTGATTTCCAGGCTGCTTCCATTTCCGAAAAAGCATGGGTCTCGTTGGTGGATTGGAGGTGGAAATTTGCATAGTTGAATTTCTCTGGTGCATATTCGAAGAAGAAGTTTCCAATGGGTGATTGCAGGCTTGCGTAGTGGAAATCTTTCAAAATACCCGCCACGCTTACTTCTCTTTTATCTGGCAGGATGACCACCTGACCGATGGCTCCGGAAGCGTCATCCGGGCTTAGTTTTTTTGCAAATACTTCATTGATGATGATCAAACGCGAGTTTTCGCCTGCGTTGTTGGTGAAGCTCCTTCCCAGCACTAGATGCAGACCCATGTTGGTAATAAAGTTTTCATCGATGGCCATCGTGCTCGCGTCTATGGAATCTGGACTGGCCACTCGCTTCACGTGTAACCCCGGTACTTTTCCGGCTCCCAGTGGGTGCGACGACATAGAGATCAGAGCAACAAAGGATAGTTTTCCAAATTCATTTTTGACTAATTGCGGATCCGTCTGTTGTAGGTCAACGTTGAGTATTTTCTCCTGTTTGAACCCAAAATCATAATTGATGGAGTACTGATACTGCTGCCCCATAACCAACACGGCAAAAGTAAAACCGAGTGACAGGATGAATTGAAGTGTAATCACAAGCTTACGTAACGAAAACAGGCCGCCGGTTTTTGTTTGCTGCTCTTTCCCTTTCAGTGCCAGCACGGGAGCGGTCTTTGCAAAATGAAGCGCGGGAACAATGCCCGAAACAAAGCCAACAAGGATGGCGAAAGCAAGGAAACCGGCAAACAATCCAAGAGTAGGATTCAGATCGACCCAATCAAGTTCGGCGGTAAGCGACAGGGTTTCACGGCGAATCATCTCAAAGAAAAAATACGACAGTGTCACAGCCGCCAGCATAATGATCGTGCTCTCCATCACAAACTGTATAAAAATCTGTCTCTTCCGTGCACCCATCACCTTGCGCACACCGATCTCTTTCATCCGTTTGAGTGACTGAGAGATAGCAAGGCTTACGTAGTTGCTGCATGCCGCGAACAATATAATCATGGGCAAAACTCCCATGAGCAGCATTTCCTGGTAGCTCCATTCGTTGCCCATGTCATTGTCGAGCTCAGGCCCGGGAACAATCTTATCGAAGCGCTGAAGTTCGAATGACGCCTGGAACTCAGGTTTCGTATATTTTTCTTTTGCAATGCCATTGAGGAACGCTTCAAGGACAGAGGGACTCAAATTGTCGGATAGTTGCAGATAAGTGTATGAATTGTAAAAGTTATTCCAATTTTTTTCGTCGTCTGTAAAAGAGGAACCATGATGAGATGTGAGCGTGGCGAATGAGACTAAAGCCTCTGCCTTCAGGTGCGAGTTCTTCGGCATGTTTTTCGCCACACCTGTAATCATCACATCACCATATGGCTCTATGGATATAAGTTTGCCCATCGGGTCCTTTTTTCCAAAAATTCTGGCAGCCGCAGCCTCGGTAATCACCATCGTATTGGGATTGGCCAGCGAAGTAGCGGCGTTGCCCTGCAAAAGTGGAAAGTTAAACATCGAGAGGTATTCTGCATCCACAAAGTATCCGTTCAAAGGAATTTTGGTTTCTGCATAACGTACATTTCGGGGAAGCGACTGGTGAATACGAACAACCTTTTCCACGCCTGCAAAATTGCCATTCAAGAGTTGGGCAGCACCGATAGGCACGGATGCGAACGACGGATTCTCATGCCGGTCCCGAACGTGCGTGATTACCCGATATATGTGCTCCTTATTCGGATGGAAGTTATCGAATCGATACATGAACACGATCATTGCAACAAATAGCAGATTAAGCGACATGCCCAATGCCAGGCCAAAGACATTTAAAGTTGTGAAGAATGTGTTTTTCGACAGGTTACGAGTAGCGGTCTTGAAGTAATTTGCTAACATATCGAAGTTGAAGAATGCTGACTGAGGTGATGAATTTTTTCTGGCAATAATGGATGGTCGTACCAACCCCAGTACTTCTTTTATATAAAAATAGTTTGCCTTTTCAACACCAACGCGGGTTGCACGTAATGCATACCGTTCATGAAGATCCCCAATCACCGTTTCACGGACATGCGGAGCGCATATTCGCATCGCAATGCGATTTAGCCACCTGGGTGGAGATGTTGTATTAGGCGTTGTTTGCTTGGATGACATAGCGGGCTGGAACAAGTGTTTAAGAAAGGTCGAGACCGATTTTAGAAAAAACCCCGGGTAAAATCCGATCCCATAAATTATTACGTATGGTCCTGGTTTCTGTCAAAGTGCGGACTCCAAAAGCAGTTATTTCAAAAAGCCTTTTCCTGCGTCCTCCACGTTCAGGAGTTGCCTCACCGAACGCGGAACTCAGATAACCCTTATCTTCAAGTCGTTGCAAGGCAGCGTGCACCGCTCCGGTACTCACAGAATGCTTTGTTTCCTTCTCCAGTTCATCTGCTATTACGGCAGCATATGCCAGTGGTGCCAACGCAGCAACCGCAAGTAGCACGACCTCTTCAAATTCACCCAGATCACTTCGTCTCATAAAGTATCGTCTAAATCTATATTATCTATTTCTGTATATAAAATACATGCCAGATCAAAAAAGTTATCAATTTGACCCCGTACGGTCGTTATTACATGTGCTTGTGATAATTCTATGTTCATTTTCGAACAGAAGTTGTACGTCTTTGAACGATCATTGTTTTTTGAGAAAGGCTGGTAAAATTACTTAACGTGTACTAAGTTTTTGAGGCTAAAGTTACTTTAACGTTTTTCATTCCACCTTAGAAAACATCCTTAGGAACACATAGCGGTTTCTCCTAATGAATTCGATCGGTAACAATGAGAATGATGAAAGTCCTAAATTTTTCTTCCGTCATTGTTTTTCTGAATATTAATGTTCGTTTTTTGAGATTAATGATCGACTAAATCAGACCGTAGTGCTCGTTCATCATCGGAGTAAAAACTGTAAAGAACGTTTCTTCCGGAATAGTCTAAGGTCTTTTACACCAGAGAAACCTAACGTCTGGGCAGCCTGCTGCACCACTGGAACCAACTCTCTTAGTCAACTTCAAAACAGCTGTCAGAAAGTTGAATATTAATCATGATATCCTGGTCCTGATCAATAGCGTCATTTGATATAGTCATTGATTGTAAGTTTTATTGAATGTGTACTTTCGCTTTTTGAGATTTGCTTACATGTAGTATTCCGGACAAAGATTTTATAGTATTGTAATGAGTTGACGGCTTCCTGAAAAACAGCCTTACCCGTTTCGGGCCTGTGGCTGTGACCACAACTTCTACCCCGTCTTCAAGTAGCGCATCAGCGATTCGGACAACTTATGCCATATTTTCTATACGATGGCGGATAATATCCCCGGTACGAGGGTATGACTTCTGTATTTTAGTAAAACGTTTTATAAGTCCTTGAGCTCGATCCAGGTGGGTGCATGGTCACTGGACTTTTCCCATCCGCGAACGTGTGAGTCAACACCGCCAGCCGTAAGCCGTGCCGAAACCTGTGGACTTAGCAGAAAGTGATCCAGTCGCAAACCGACATTTCTTCCGTAAGCGCTGCGCATATAATCCCAGAATGTATAGATCCGCTCATTGGGATGCAACGAACGGATCGCATCCGTCCATCCCTGGCTGACCAGCTCTTTGTATGCTTTGCGGGACCTGGGTAAATACAGCGCGTCACCTTCCCAGCTTTCCGGTTTGTACACATCCAGCTCGGTGGGGATCACGTTATAATCTCCGGCCAGCACAACAGGGACCTGCTCTGATAGCAAGTACCGGGCATGTTTTTTCAACCTCTTGAACCAGGCCAGTTTGTAATCGAATTTAGGGCCTGGCGCCGGGTTGCCGTTCGGCAAATAAAGACAGCAGATCAGCATTTGGTCAATGATCGCTTCTATATACCGGCTTTGGCCATCGGTTTCATCACCGGGCAGCCTGTTTCGGACCTGTTGCATTTCTTTGCCTTTGGAAAGAATGGCCACACCGTTCCACATCTTCTGCCCATGCCAGACGGCATCATAACCGGCATCTGCAAGCGCCTGCTGAGGAAATTTATCATGCAATGCTTTCAGCTCCTGCAAACAGACAACATCTGGTTGCGCCTCGGCCAGCCACCTGAGCAGCACCGCTAAATGTGCGTGGATCCCGTTAATGTTATAGGTGGCTATTTTCATTTTCTTTCGGTCTGGTTCCGGTTTGATCTGCTCCTGATATGCAATTCCATCAATCCACCTGGTAAAGATCAGGCAAATCACCTTCTCATCTAATGATACCGGAATTTTATTCATTTTTTAAATCTGAAGCGGCTGCCCGGCAAACCTCTCTTGCTTATAGGCGAATGCTTTCGCTAGTGCGATCATGATCTCTTCAATTCGCAGAGGTTTGGATATGTAGTAGTCCATACCGGCCTGCATACATGCTTCGCTGTCCTCACGCATGGCATTTGCAGTCATGGCAACAATAAAAGGCTGATCAACCGCTTTATCCCGGATCCGGCGTGTCGCTTCAAGGCCATCAAGCCGGGGCATTTGAACATCCATAAACACAACATCAAAGCGCTCGGCCATGACCATATTAAACGCCTCGATGCCATCTCTGCTGACCAAAGGGCCATATCCCAGCTTTTTCAGGATATTAGTAAACAATTTTTCATTAATCAGATTATCTTCGGCCATCAGAATGTGCAACGGATGAAGCACCGCGAAATCCACCGAAAGTTTTGCCGGCGCCCGTTCACTGCCGGTAGGGATAGACTCACGCTGCGGTTTGAGCTCCATCTGGATCATCCGGCCCAGATCATTATGCCGCACAGGCTTTGTCAACACAGCTGCGAACAAATCCCTGCGGTTTTTGCCGGTATCATCGCCGACCGAGCTGAGCAGAAATATCGGAAGCGGCGGGTACTTTTGCCTGATTTTGGCTGCAAGCTCTATCCCGTCCATTCCAGGCATCTGCTGGTCGGTAATGACAAGATCGAATTTTATCCCGCTTTCAAGGATTTTCAAAGCCTGGCCTGCTGATGACGCTAAATGGGGAACAAGTTTCCAATGCTGCATCTGCAGCTGTAAAATGCGCAGATTAGTCATGTTGTCATCAACCAGTAATACGGATTTTCCATCATTTCCTGCTGGATTCAAAAGCACATACTGTCTTGTCACCTGGGTACCGGCTTTTGCAATCATTGTAAAATAAAAGCAGCTACCCTGACCGACCGTGCTTTCTACCCCGATCTCTCCGCCCATTAACTTCACAAGCCGTTGGCTGATAATCAAACCCAGCCCGGTACCACCGTATTTGCGTGTATGTGATGAATCCACCTGAGAAAATGCTACAAACAGTTTGTGTAGCATGTCCTCAGCAATGCCAATGCCCGTATCCTGTATAGCAAAACGAAGCTCTAATTGCTGGTCATTTCGTATTTTTGAAAGCATTACGCTCACTAAAATCTCTCCCTGATGGGTAAACTTGATGGCATTTCCTACCAAATTAAGCAGTATTTGCCTTAACCGCTGGCTGTCGCCGACAATCTGGCTTGGCACCTGGGGATCAATTTCATAAACCAGATCAAGCCCAATAGCGGCTGCCTTGGTAGAAAACAGATCCAGAACGGCCTCTATGCATTCCCTAAGGTCAAAACTGATCATTTCCAGCTCCATGTTGCCAGATTCAATCTTGGAAAAATCAAGGATATCATTGATTACTGTCAGCAAGCTGTCGCCGCTATTGATGATCGTCTCGGTGTATTCTGCCTGCTCCCGGGTCTGTTCGGTCTGAGAAAGCAGCATGGCCATTCCAATAACGCCATTCATGGGGGTACGGATTTCGTGGCTCATGGTGGCCAGAAACACACTTTTGGCCAAATTTGCTTTTTCGGCGTCCTGCCGGGCTAATTGTTCCTGCTTGTTCTGTGTTTGTAACTGATCATTCAGCTGCTGCAGCCGGCCGGACTGGTTTAAAAGTTCCTGTTTTTGTTCAAGGATCTGCTTTGTCCTTTCCTGAACTTGTTTGACCAGCAGCTTTTTCTGCCCTTTTACTACCCGCATCCGTAGCCAGTAGGCAAAATAAACCGATCCCAGCACCAGTGCACCTGCCAGTAGCCGCAGCCAGAGTGTTTGCCAGAAAGGCGGCGCAATATGGATTTTTACCTGCACGCCTTCATTGTTCCATAACCCGTCGTTATTGGCCGCCTTTACCTGAAAAACGTAGTCCCCCGGATCCAGGTTTGTATAGGTAGCTTTCCTGGTCGTTCCGCTATAAATCCAGTCAGCATCAAAGCCCTTTAACTGGTAAGCATATTGGTTCTTTTCAGGCATCGTATAATTCAAAGCTGCGAATTCAAACGAGATCACTGAATGTTTGTAGCTCAGATTGATTTCTTTTGTTTCAATAATATGAGATGTCAGAGTCGAGTTCGCATCAATAGAAACCGGTTTGTTAAAAAGTAAAAAATCAGTCAGGTAAACCGGCGGCACATAGCTGTTATCAACCAGCTTATCCGGGTAAAATGTAGTAAAGCCTTTGACGCCCCCAAAAAACATTTCCCCATCTGCCGTTTTAAAAAATGAATTGCTCTTGAACTCGTTGCCCTGCAATCCGTCTGCAACTGTAAAATTCCTGAACGTTTTTGTTTTGGGGTTAAATTCGCTGATCCCGTTATTGGTACTAAGCCATAGGTGACCCTTTTTGTCTTCCATGATTCCGTAGACGGCGTTACTTGACAGTCCGTGTTTTTCAGTGTAGGTTGTAAAAACTTTTGTAACCGGATCAAAACAGTTAAGGCCGCCCCCTAATGTACCGATCCATAAGCTGCCATCAAGGGCCTGCTGAATGGTCTGAATTTTGTTATTAGAGATTGAATTCCAGTCTTTTCTGTTATTCTGATATCTTGTAAATGATTTTTTTAACGGATCAAACAGATTTAGGCCTTCGAATGTACCGACCCAGATTTTTCCGGCACGGTCCTGAAAAACTTTGGTGACAATATCCCCGCTGATACTTGTGCTGTCCTGCGGACTATGCTGATAATGACTTATCCTGCCCGTATCTGTATCATAAAATTCCAGGCCGCCTTTCCACGTACCCAGCCAGATCCCGCCATTACGGTCTTGAAAGATATTGTTTATATCGGCTGTGGAGAGGCTGAAAGGGTCGCCCGGGGTTGGCATTTGGTGCGTGAACTTTCCGGTACGGGTATTGAAAAAATCAAAGCCCCCCATATGATAAGCCAGGCCAAGCACATCTTTTGATATACTGATAATGGATATGACATAATCATTGCTGGGCGAATTGGTGTTTGTCTCACTGTGCCGCAAGGAAGTAAACCTGCCGGTTTTTCTTTCAAATACATTTAACCCTCCCCCATCGGTCCCGATCCAGATCTTTTCAGCGTCCGGATCCCCGCATATAGCGAGTACCAAATTGTTGTTGAGGCTATTGGCAGTGTAGTCATTTTTTTTGTAGGAGGTGAATTTCTTGCCAAAGCGGGGAAGAAAATTGACCCCGCCTGCATAAGTTCCGATCCATAAATTGTCAATCCGGTCCCGGTAGATACAATAGACAGAATTGTCGCTGATGGAAGTGTTGTCCTGATCCCTATGCCGGATCGTAGTGAAGTTGCCTGTCGATTTATTATAGACACTGATCCCTCCGTTCTCCGTGCCAATCCAAAGTCTGCCGTCGCGGTTCTGGTTAATCGAAAGAATATCATTATGCGATATGCTGGCAGAATCCGAAGGATTATGCAGGAAAGTTTGAAACGAATTGCTCCCAGGCTTGAGAAGCGACATGCCTCCACCATGCGTGCCGATCCAGATGTTACCGGCCGGATCCTGGTAAAGCGCCTTAATATAACTCGATTGAAGACTTTTGTCATCATTTCCTTGGACATAAGCAGTATACTTAAAGGTGTCCGGATCAAACCGGTACAATCCCTGCTCGGTACCGATCCATAGTGCTCCGCCGGCGTCTTCTATAATCCTGGAAATATTGGCCGGGGCCTTGTATTTGTTTTTATCCCTGTCAATCCTGAGAAATATTCTTGAAGTGCCTTTTTTAGGATCGAGCAATAATAATCCATTGTTTGTTCCCAGCCACATCCTGCCTTTACGGTCCTGAAATATGTCGTTAATACTGTACTTACTGGAAAAATGGAAAGGATGTTGAAAACAGTTCTTCGCTCTGTCAAAAAGGTTGAGCCCGCTTGATGTTGCAATCCACAAATCGCCGCTTTTATCTTCCAGCATATCCTGAATGTAACTGTCATCTATGCTGGTGCTATCTGTCTGGTCGTGCTTATAATGTTTGAAAGTATAACCATCGTACATGTTCAGCCCATCATCGCTGCCAAACCACATAAAGCCCTTTTTGTCCATCAGAATCGACCCAACGTGGTTTTGGGAAAGTCCGTTATTGGTGGTAAGCTGCCGAAAGACAGACCCCTGCCCAAACACTACTGTTGGTAGAAAAAGAAATAAAAATAGCCTCATAGGGTGGATTTTGCTGAAATATTGAAGTGGACTAAATTAAAAAACATCCTGAATTGTAAAAATACTTTCTGAAACTTGTCGAATATATTTTACAAATGGTAAGCTAGTCATTCCTTAACAATAATACAAATTAAGGGCAGCCATGCAGACCAGGCAGAATAAAAGTTGAACCGAAGGGACGTTGCAGAAAAATTACCGCACTTTTTAATGACTGCATCCTATAAAACTGTGCAGAAAAATGCAGGCATAAACACCGGAAAGGGATCCTACTATGAAAACGGCGGAAATATTAACAGTCTCTGAGTTAAAGGCGCAGTACGCTGCAACCGATTACGCCTTAAACCGAAATATTATCAGGATGGTTTGAAGAGGGGCTGATAAGCTGGAAAGGCTTAGTATTATGGTACAATACCCAGGACGCAAAAAGGGAGGTTGCCGTATTTGAGGATACTGAAAGAAAGGCCCTGTCCATTAAAAAATTAAGGCAGGGGCATAGCTGACAGACCCCGAATGCCTGGTAATAAACCAGCACC
>Ga0247739_10000365_pt1 | contig 16003 bp, 7 predicted proteins | sample UWRJL058202B2_FD_180943 | JGI IMG/M metagenome (GOLD analysis project Ga0247739, IMG submission 180943) | Plant litter microbial communities from Arlington Agricultural Research Station in Wisconsin, United States - UWRJ-L058-202B-2 | ecosystem: Environmental > Terrestrial > Plant litter >...
GCTTCTCTGGAAAAGGAATATTTAAAAGATTAAACGGATCCTGGATTTCTATATATCCCAGTAGCAGTCAATATTATTCCTTCTCAAATTCGGCTGAAAATGCTGTTGCTACACTAGACAATAACGTCATAGTAATTGCAGCAGCAGGAGAACCAAAATCATTTGAAAGTGCTTTATTTAACACACTCAAAGAATCGATTTTTACGGAAACAAAAATGATCTGGAGTGCTGATAACAAGAATGGTTTGTTGAGCAATATCGAGGGAAATTTTAAATCCTATATCCCTGCCGAAAAGGATACAACTATAAATCCAAGAACGGATTCTACTATTATTGATCAAACCGGTTTGGCCTGGACACATTTACCGGATTATTTAGGAGGAGGAATTTCAGTTAAAAATACAAAAACCAATCAGCAGCGTATTTTAACTACCAACGCAGGGAACGGAGGTCTTCCATCATCTGCAATTAATAGTCTGGCGCTCGACCAGGATGGCTATATATGGTTTGGAAGCGATAGAGGTGTTGGCTATTTATTGCCGGATGAAATTTTAAATGGAATAAAAGTAGATGCAGTTTTGCCCATTTATGGTCAGCGCAGATTATTCTCCAATGAAAAATGTACAGCAATTGCAGTTGAACCGGGCAATAGAAAATGGATTGGCACACGAAACGGATTATATCTTTTTAACGAAGACGGAACTGAACTTATTAAGCAATTTACAGCCGCAGAAAGTCCTCTTCCATCCGATTATATTAAAGCATTACGATTTGACGCAGAAAGTGGAATTCTTTTTATTGATACACCTAACGGAATGGTATCTTACAGAAGCAATTCTACGACTTCATCTGAAAACTTATCTGCTGTTACAATCTTTCCTAATCCGGTACATCCTGGTTATTCAGGCCAGGTTGGAATAAAGGGATTAATGGATAAATCGGTTGTAAAAATCACTCAGCTTTCAGGACGACTGGTATATGAAACGCAATCTCAGGGAGGAACGGCTTCCTGGAATTTAAATGATTATAGCGGGAGAAGGGTTCGTGGAGGAATTTATATGATATTAGTTGTTTCGGGCAATGGAGAAAAAAAACTTGCGGGAAAACTTGCCATTATTGACTAAGACCATTTACTGTAATAAATCTTAATGCTCCTTAAAAAATGTATTTTGGAGTAATACCAATTATCATAAACCAAGAAATGACAACTCACGAAAAACCACCGTACATTATTGGCATTACAGGAGGCAGCGCATCAGGGAAGACTTATTTTATGAAATGTCTGATTGACTCATTTGCAGAAAATGAAATTACCCGCATTTCACAGGATAACTATTACCGGCCAATCCACGATATTCCAAGAGATGAAAACGGGGTCGAAAATTTTGATCTTCCTGAAACAATTGACCACCATCTTTTTGCAGAACATATTGCTGTATTACGAGCCGGGCGGGAAGTACAGCAGAAGGAATATACTTTTAATAATCCATTGATTCAACCTGCAATGCTGGTCTTTGAACCACGTCCTATCATTATTGTAGAAGGAATTTTTGTGCTTTATTTTCCGGATATTGCCAGACTAATTGATCTTAAAGTATTTGTTGATGCCAAAGAGCATGTAAAAATCAAACGCCGGATTATACGTGATAACAATGAACGTGGATATGATCTGGATGATGTTTTGTATCGCTGGGAACATCATGTAGCACCAACTTATGATAAATTTATATTACCTCTCCGCTCCGAAGCCGATGTAGTAATTAATAATAATGCTCGGTTCGATACAGGTCTTGAAGTTCTGGTTGGCTTTTTGAGAAAAAAACTGGATGAGAGAAAATATTAACTGTTCAGCCCAATATTGTAAATTTATATTTTAGTAACTTATATTTTGGTAAAAAACAGGTTCTGCTACTCATTAATTTTTAAAATCTTTGTGAAAAGTTACACACATATTATAAAATCCAGCACCCGGCGTATCATCCAAATGCTGCCGATATTAACAATTGTATTATTTTTTCAGTCGTGCGATAACAACTCCACAGAACCTTTAAATGTGTACGACTATTTTCCTTTGGAAATCGGACGTTATCAGATTTACGATGTAAAAGAAGAAACATATTCCGCGGGAGTAAAAGCACCGGTTATTCGTACCTATCAGGAAAAAGATGAAATAGAACGAATGTCAACCAATTCACAGGGAATACCTACTTACATTTTTTCACGCTCAACAAGAGTTCTTTCTACCGATTACTGGCAAAAAATTAAAGAATTCAGCGTAGAAAAGTATCCGGACAGATTGTTGACAAACATTGATAATCAAACTTTTCTTTCACTCGTATTTCCAATTGATGAGAAAGTTACCTGGAATGGAAATACCTACAATAATCTGGACGTAGAAAATTACCGTTATCAGAATATCAATAAACCACAACAAAAGGGTACAATAAATTTCGACAATTCTCTTACTGTTTTAGAACGAAAAGATACTTCTATTATCAATCGTTATATTGGTATTAAGCAGTATGGCCTAGGCGCAGGGCTTATATCTGATGAACAGACTGCTTATGAATACTGTCAGAATGACGCTTGTATAGGTTCTGAAACTATTGAATCAGGCACGCACAAAACCAGAATAATTATAGAATTCGGTACCAAATAAATGCTAGCTACTAAGAATCAGGCTTGTATCATATTTGCAATCCTTGTTTCAATCCTATTTTACTTTTAAATGATTTCGATTTAAATTTGTAAATAAGAAAATATTTATCTAAGTTTACCTCGGATACTCGTATAAATCATATAACACTTTTAACATGAAAACAGTGAATTCGCACTTTACACAGACGAAAAAGTCTTATCGCAAGCCCGTTTTGAATAAACTGGGTAGCATCAAAAGTTTGACAAAAGGAAAGTTAGGTAGCAAACCAGACATTAATCCTGCGAACCTTAACTTTCAACAAGACTGATACTTACACAGTTAAATGTGAATCTATTTAAAATTGCCTAAACGTTGCTAATTGAAGGAATTGTTGACTATACAGGTAGAGTAAAAAAAAAATTTATTGAATCTTGTATATTTGATGAATGTATTGAGTCTACTAATTTTTATGTTGGCATTGCTAATGTTGGGATTGATTCTTTTAATAAGTTATTAGTTGCAAGTTTTAATAAAGATTTAAATGAAGTCAAATCATTGAGTAATTTCTCAATAAATGATTTGACTTCATTTATGCATTATAAGCAACTTTTAAATCAATCGGATAATAAATTACGAATTACTGCCTGGTATAATGAAGATGATCAGACTCTTTTTTTATCAAGGGAGCTTTTTGGGACTATCCCGTTTTTTTATCTGCACGTACCCCATCAATTCTCCATATTTTCTACAAGTTTAGCTTCCCTAATTAAAAAAAAAGAAACTAAACAGTTTTTAGATATAGAAACGAGTATGATTCTGGCCCATCAAACATTTGGGATAGACAGGACGTTTCAACAGTCATCTAAATCTTTTTACAGTAATATCAAAACAGTTCTTCCCGGACACCTTCTCCAGATTTCACCAGGAAGAACTGATATAAATTCTTTCACTCATTTTAATATAGAACGTTGGGATAATTTATCCACTTTGGAAGACTATGGCAGTGCGGTCCGGGAAATTTTCCAGACATCAGTTTTATCTTCCGTAAAGGATGATTCCTATAAAGTAGCCTCCCATTTAAGTGGTGGTTTGGATTCTTCTTCTGTGAGTACAATGTTTAAACATCTCTACCCATCTCATACTTTGCATACACTTTATCATAAAAGTGAAAGTAAGGACATGGATGAAAGCTTTTACTCCCAAAGCGTTGCAAAACAGATAGGATCAATTCATCATGAAATATTTCAGTCCGAAGAAGATTTCAACTTAATCAAAAACCATACTTCTCTTTTTGGAGAGCCTGAAATTTCCAGTTTATCGCCATCATTACTTACCACGATGATGCCGTATGCACAAGAACTGGGTTGTAATATTATTTTAATAGGTAGTGGTGGAGATTCCGTTATAGGTAGCGGCATGGAAATATTACATGATTCTTTCCAACAAAAGGATTGGACTAATTTTAGTAATTTGTTAAGTAAGCGGGTTAATTATTTTTCGTTAGCTGATCAGTACAAAAATTGGGAATCTTACCCATTTGAAAAGAAATATCATTTTGTCCTTCAAAATTTTCTTTACAGACAGGCTGCCGAGGCCCGTAAAATGCCATTTAAAGATTTATTAGCATTTTACCGTGAAACTAATGCTGCTGTTGGTATTTCAAATTCTTATTTTTTAGATAGAGGTTTACGAAATTTCTTTACACGCTTAACTAAACGTGGAGCAAATGTTCCTATGTCAGTACTTAGAGATGACTTTATTTACGAATCCAGCCATTCATCACTCGAACCAATTTTGTCACATTCTTTACGGAGTAATTTACCAATAAAATTTCAACCTTTATTTGAAGAAGTCTTTGCTCCACGTGCAGTAACATCTGCAGAGCAGCAATTCGTTTTATCAGAATACTATGGTGTTAGCAGCAGATCTCCCTTTCTTGATAAGGAGCTTTTTGAGCTATGTATGATAGTTCCTGACCTAATTAAGTATGGCGATGGAAAAGGTAGAGAGCATCTCAGAGAAGCGATGAAAGGCTTATTACCAGAAGTCGTCCGCACTCGTAGTACGAAGGCAACTCTGGCATCCTCTCATGGACAAAAAATTACTCTAAGGCTATATAACCAAGCACAAACATTTCTATATGATACTACACGTATATGGGAATATGTAGATAAACATAAATTTAACGAACAAGTAGCTATACTAAAAAATGATAGGATACCATACTCTCAAAAGGTGAGAACATGGTTTCATATCACACGTACAATTTCTTTGGCATTATGGCTGGAATGGTTAGAGGAAATTAAACATCAATAATCAAGATCATTACTTCGAAAAAATAACCTTGCCGGTTACCTGCTTACTACTAACATCATTACCCATTTTAATAACTTTGTAAATATATAACCCTGATGGTGCTGATTTAGGATACCAATACCATTCCTGCTCTTCAGAATTAATATTTATAACTCCACTATCTTCTATAATAATTCCATCTAAATTATAAATAATATACCTTAATGACTGGTTAACTGCATAGTCATTAATTTTTGTATGTAAACGAATATATGACGTTGTTGGATTAGGGCTGCAAGTAACAGTAAATTCGGGGCTACTTAAATCAGATATTTCAAACCGCACATTATAAGGCTGCGAAATTGAGTTACCCGACTGATCATGAGCATTTACTAATAATTCATATTTTCCATTAATCAAGTCACTAGGAAAAAAACTGATTTGAAATGAATGGCTTTCTAACAGATCTATCTTAAATTGATCCTTTGAATAAGTTAATTGTTTGTATGAACAAAGATCATCCCAACATGATTTAATAAAAACATCCAGAAGTGAAGTATCCGCCGAAATAATCCGATCGTCTTCAACGCCAATATTTATAACAGGATTTGGACTTAAATTTTCATAATTCTTTACCGTCCTGTTATTGAATTTGACACGAAGTATTGGAGGAACAACATCCTTGTTTGATCCTATTGGATATAAACTTTGATTTTTGGCCCTCTCCCAATCAATATTAAGTTCAGAAATATTATTTTTCTTTGATAGTTCAACAATAGTGCTGTCAGGGTCAATATTGACAACAATCCTTAAAATATTTTTTTTATTTGGTATTGAAAAAAACAATGTATCCTGATACGGAATTGCGGAAAAAGTTTCTATTTTTTTATCCTTAGATCCGTCTTTGTACTCATAGTCTATACTAATTGGCACTTTTTGATCTTTCTTAAACTGACCCCAGTTTGATAAAACTACTGCTGTTCTGATGGTAGTAGAGTTCTCAATAGTCTTATTGGCAGATTCTGAATACAACTTTATTCCATCGTTTATATCAACTGCATAATCAGGTCTGCTAACACTTATTAATTTTAGGGCAGGATCTCCTTGCAAAAGAGACTGGTGAATATTTGCTATGTCATAATAATTTGCACCACTAGAAACTATTTTATCAGCTACCTTTAACTGCATTTTCCCAACAGGTAAACTAGTTAAGGACGAATCTGCAAATACTCCTTTATATATAGAATTTATATAATTAGTAAGTGGACCAACATATCCCGCAAAAGAATTTGCTATAATGGCAATTGCTCCTCTTTTAGGTGCCAACATCCAATCCATTGAAAGCGCCATTCTATCGGACGCATTTGGATTTGTATTAAATCTGGCACTGAAAATATTACCAACGTCACAACCATTAAAAAACATAAAAGGATATCTGTTCGAATTATTATATCCTCTTGCGGCATCACTGATATAACCCATATCCAAATCTGTTACAGTTGGAGATCCATGGCCAAAATAAGTTATCATCCCTACCCCATCATTAACCTCAGGAGTTATATTTACCTTTTCTACTTCTCCAATACCCTGCTGCTTTACAAATTGAATTACTTTTCCGCCTACTACGCCACTCTCAACTGTTGGTTTAAGTGCCTCAAGGACATTTTTAAGTTGAGTTATTTCATCAGCTGTTTTGCCTCCATTCAAATGTAGTATTTTTTTACGCCATCCTAATTCTTCCGCAGGGGTATGTTCATAAGCTTTAACTTTTTGTAAATAATCAAGTATATTATCATTAGTTAAAGCAGGGAAACGTCCAACCGGAATAGTCGGAACATCTTTTTTTCCACCAGCTAAACCCTCAACAAGAAGAATATCTGATCCGGGAAACCCAATTGTAGGAACTTCATCTGGCATCTCTCTTACCATTCTTTCCATGTAAGAAATTGATTTACCCATCAGAAATAAGTACTTATCCTTATTCTGATCGGAAAGCATATAATTAACAAAATTGCGAATTCCCACAGGACTGGGTTCTCCGTAATTAAACTGATTATACAGATCATTTATACTAGCAATAACAGTTTTATATTTACCTCCTGCATCTGATGACCGATAAGTTGCATAAGTTTTAGAAGCACTTAAAAGATTATCACTTGTAACAATAATATAATTTGAATTTTTAGGATCGAATTGTTGGAAATTTACCATGCTAACCTGAGTAGCAGGAATGGCGATTGTTTCGCTTGTTATTAATAATTTAAGAGGCTTACTACTCTTTCTGGTGATCATAAAATCACTTGCTTTTCCTGAAATTATCTTTGTTGTGTCTGTAATATCGTATACCACAGCATTGCTTTCTGCCCCTGAAATGCTTACTCTGTTAACTAATGCAGATTGGGCAGGAAGTGTGAATTCATAAGATTTTGATTTTGCAATAAATTGCTGAGAATATTCAATGGAATAATATGACAAAGAAAACCTCTCGTATTCATCTAAGTTAGTTGATTTCAAAGCTAAAAGACCGTTTTTACTTTCATTGAGATCATTTTCAAGAAGCTCGAATTCTAAATCCGATCCATCAAAACCAGAATTTGAAATTGCTTTAACTAACCTCAATGTCTGTTCTGTTTTCCCAACGTATACTTCAACGTTTCTTGAATTATTACTTCGTCCGTGGATCAGCAATTTGATTTTTGACTTTACAGAAGTACTGGCAGCATTACTGAGTTGAATGGGAAATGTTGCCAGGGTATTTCTTAAAATAATGGTTCCTGTTTTACTAGCTCCCTTTTCAAAAAAACTATTGAAAAAATCCGGCCGTAACGGATTTGCTGTGCTTAAAGAATACTCACTTTTATATGTAATAACGTCCTTTTGGATATGATAACTAAGCTTAGCTACCTTTTCATCAATTGTCTGATTTACAATTTCTGAACGTAAAGATTTAGAATCTGAAATAGTAAGAAAGTACGCCCCATTATCCGAATAGATGCTAAAATAAGGATTAAGACGTGAGCTCATCGGACGATATAGCAGCGAATCGCTTTCTCCCGTGTTCGGTACAGCATAAAATAATATTTCCGTATTATTAATACTGCTGATTGCTACCTGTTTTCCCTTGTGCCAAAGTTGTAATTTATCTAAATTATTAGTTGGGAAACTCGAGGGCAAAGTTGATAATGGCAATCTGTGAATACCTTTTTCTTTAACAAGAATTTTCACATAAGGCTTTGAATAGTCAATCCAGTTATTGGAATAAGAATTACTTGATTGCCCCGATACCGGAAAGTAAGAAAAAGCAACTATATTAAAAATTAGAAATAAAATTCGTCTGTAAGACATACAAATAAAGGATTAATGCAAAAAAGCATAGACGGCTGTTTAATAAACTCCGTCTATGCTTTTTAAAAAGATATTATATTATTGCTTAACAAACTTCTTAGAGTAAGAATCTCCATTTTGAGTGAATACCTCTAATATGTATTCACCTGCAGGTAGGTTAATAAGATTCAAAATTTTCCCTGTTTCATTTTTCTTGATAACATGACCCTTCATATCTACCAAATTCCAATTTTTTACATTAACTGGAAGATCCAATTTAATTTCTATCCAATCAGATGAAGGATTAGGTGACAATACCAACGAATTAGCAGAGGGTCTATTAATTGAAACTATCCTTGAAACAGTTTTCTTCCCTACTTCAATTGTTCCTGCTATACCTTTGTCTCTATCTACCTGTACTAAACGATAATAACTGGTTCCTGATAAAGGATTGCTATCATAAAATATATAAGAACTTTCAGATTCTGCATCGCCTTTACCTTCAACTATACCTATCTGATCAAAATTCTTAGCATTGTAACTTCTTTCAACAATAAAGTGGCTATTATTTTTTTCTGAACTGGTTTTCCATGAAACCTCAACAGAACCGGGAGTTAAAAGTTTTGCCTCGAAAGCTGACAGCTCAACAGGCAATCCACCTTCTGTCGTATTAAGAATTTTCAAAGCAGGATCACCGAGTAAAAGAGTTTGATGAACTTGTGCACGGTTATCAATATAAGCAGCCACTCTTGCATTTTCAGTCCCTATACGATAATTGAAAGACGTTTTCATCAAAAAGGAAGTAGCTTGAATTATCTGACCAATTGTTTGTCTGTTATTATCATTAGTAGAATACATTAACGGATACAACTTTTGCAGGTAATTATTGCAGCTACTAGCAAAACCTGCCCAGGAGTTACCGAAGACTGCAATAGCTCCTTTGTCTGCACTTAGCAGCCAATCGATTGACATGGCGCGTGAACTACTTGAATTTACAGTTTCTGAGAAATTATTTGCGAAGACACTTAATACATCGCATCCATTGTAGTACAAAATAGGATACTTGCCTTTGTTATCATACCCTTTAGCAGCGTCAGAAACATACCCAAAATTATAATCTGTTTGGTATGTAGAACTATGGCCAAAATATGTTATCATGCCAACTCCCTGATTAACAGCACTACTTATATCTAACTGCTGAATTACATCACCATCTTCAGTCTTATTTCTTACATCGATATTACCTCCAAACGAACCAGTGACATATTGACCGGCAGTAGATAAATTGTTTGCATGTAAACCTACTTCACTTAAACTTTTACCTCCGCTAACATGAACAATTTTCTTTCTCCATGCAAGCCCGGTGTTAGCATTTTCATATGTACTTACTTTTGCCAGATAAGCTAAAGCCTGGTCATTATTTATTGCTGGTATCCGACCAACGGATATTGCCTGCACATCTTCAACTTTTCCTCCCTGACCATCCTCAATTCCTAAACCATCTACAAGAAGTGCATCTGATCCGGGGAAGCCAACCGTGGGAACTTCATCCGGAAGTTCTCTTACCATTCTATCATTTCTGGTAATTGATTTACCCATCAGTAATAAAAATTTATTTCTATTACCATCTGAAATCATATAATCAACAAAACGACGTATAGCAACCGGACTAGGTTCACCATAATTAAATTGATTATAAATATCTGTAATTTTAAACACGCCTGCTTTATATTTAGTGCCGGGAGAATCCTGAGCACGATATTTTCTAAAAGCTTCTGAAGATGTTAATAATGTATTGTTTGAAACAATTAGATAATTGTAAGCTGATTTATTAATATCTATAAACTCGACTGAGGTTATTTTTGAATCGGCAATGCTGTAAGGTTCCTGATTAGTTGCAAGAAGCTTTACATCATTATTATTAGGTCTGGAAAAAGTTAAATTTGAAGGACTGCCGTTTATTACTCTGGGTTTGTCAGGATCTGATATGTCATAAAATTTAACAACTCCGGCAGGTAAATTATTTACAACAATTTTGTTTTGCGTACCTTGAGCCGCTGCCGGAAAAACGAACTCCGTGGAAGTTGCGTTCTGCATATCTAAAGTCTGCTTATATATTACATTGTAATAAGTTACAGAAAATGTATCATACAATAAAAAATCATCAAACGTTTGCGGGCTTGCATCTGAACTAAACCCAAGTACTCCTTTTCCTGTATTATCAAGATCCCCAGCCTGTAAAGTAAAAGTATATTCGCCAGAAGTAAATCCAGGAATTGAAACTTGTCCTGCTTCCCTTAGAGAATTCGAATTTTTACCTACATAAACATGTATATTTCTTGGAGAAAAATAACTTCTTCCGTGCAGCAAAATTTTAACCTGCGGTTGCTCAGTTCCATACTTTGACTTTAATTGTATATCAAAATTGGAAAAAATTGGATTGTTTTCGTTATCATAAAGCTTACTGCCAGTCCTGCTTTTTCCATCTTCAAAAAAACTATTTGATGTTAACGGCCTCATCGGATCTTGTAATGCATGAGAATATTCGTTTTGATAATTTTTTGATTCTGTTCTAACATTATAATCTAAAACTGTTGCAGAAGGGTTATCAAGAACCTCCTGTACCGCACGTGCGCCATTACTTGCACCAACTGTTAGAAAATAAGAACTTTCATCCGAATACATACTATAATATGGATTTGTTCTGGATGATATAGGGCGATAAAGAAGCTCATCAGATTTGCCATCATTAGGTACTGCATAAAATAATATCTCCGTATCATCAGCTTTAATAATGTCGACTTGTTTTCCACGATGCCATAATTGTATTAAACTTTTATTAGCATTTTTGATCGATGCCGGTAATGACGCCGAATTCATAGAAATTCTATAAACGCCGCTGGCTAATACCCGGGGACCTTCACTTATTACTCCAGCACTAACTTTTACCCACGGTTGTCCATATTTACCCGCCAGCCATTCATTTCCATACGCTCCACTCCACTGCGCTATTAGATAAGTTGATGAAAGAATTATAGCAAGCGCTACAAGACTTACAAGTTTAGTAAAATTTCTCATTTTCATAAATTGTAAATTTGTTATATAGTGTATTATTTAATGAAGTATTAATATCCTTTACGTATCCAAAACTAATCAGTGAGAAGATAATTTATAATCTAACTATCTTTAATATTAGCTGTAGACAAAATTAACATAAATTCAAACCATAACAACTATTATAATATGAAACGTATAAGATATAATAACTTTATATTTTAATTTTAATGTAGGAACATCATAATACTAATGTACAATTTATTTATTTTAAAATGTAGAATTAATTTAAATAAAATATTGAATTAATTTTAAAAAACAGAATAAATTCTTGAAACATATTTTAAATATTTAGGCATAAAGCATTGCCTTTGTATCTGGCAATTAATAATGTCACAAATTTATTATAAGATATAGATGTGTGAATTACAATTTAATCAATACATTTTACCTAATAGTCCGCCTTCTCAAGTAGCTTAAGTAACTCTTAAACAAGTTTTCGATTATTTCTGCCATTTTTTCTATTTTAGGCATGATTTTGTTAGGAATTTGAAATTTATCATAACTATATTTGTCAAATAACACTTAATCTTTTAATAACAAAACATTTCAGATATGATTAAACAGCTAATTTTACTTATTTGGATAGGTGTAATGGGAGCATCTCTAAGTTGCAAAGGGCCTAAAGGCGACGTAGGGCCTGCCGGACCGGCTGGAACCAACGGTACTAACGGGACTAATGGAACTAATGGTGCTGCAGGAACTCCTGGTGCAACAGGTCCTGCGGGTGCAACAGGAGCAACCGGGCTTCCTGGAAAAGACGCTCTGGGTGCAAGAGTTGTTACTACAGGTTCTGTTAAATCTGATGATGGAGGATATACTTTTGGAGTAAGCGGTTTAACTCCTGCTGATACCCTTATGTTAAGCACTTGCGGTGTGTTTGTTTATATCAAGAGTCAGAATTTTTGGAATGCAATACCAGGTATTGTACCATTTGCAGATGGTAGCTCAACTACTTTTAATTTTAAGTACTTGTTAAGAGGTACAACATTTTTTGTTGATATCAGGCCAGTAAGTTGGACCACAGCAAATCAGCTTGTAGCTCCTGAAAGACAATTTGAAGCTATAAGAGTAATTTTTGTACCAACAGAGAAATTTAGAAGAGTAAGTGCTGAGGTCAATATGAAAGACTACAATACTGCTATGAGTGCCCTTGGACTTACTGAATCGGATGTTCAGGTAATAAAATAAGACTATATTAAACATCTCCATAAAAATATTAATAAGCGGAATTATTTCCGCTTATTTTTTTGTCCAAATTTTAATTTATTTATGTGGTAATCAGAAACATTCCTTCTATCCAGCCTAACCAATAAATAAATTTATCCCTCCGCATAAAATAATTATCCTACTTTTACGCTAAAATCACATTTTGAATGGCTCTGAATGATTAAAAAATCATTTATGACATTTTTTGTGACTTATAACTACCTCCATCAGTATTATGAATTTGAAATGCATGAAAAAACTGCACTGTACACTCACGTCTTTACTTTACCTTTTTTCCGTTGTTGTATGTTTTGGTCAAATTACTGTAACGTTTCCTGCTGACCGTGTCGTTTTCCAACGGGATAACTCGAACAATGCTGTCGTCAGTATCGGAGGCTATTTTACCGAATGTATGGATCAAGTCGAAGCACGATTTGTTCCTATTAAATCTAATCCTAACAAAGCTGAACTGGGTAATCCTTCTCCCTTAGGCGGAGGCTGGACTGTAATAAAAAATACTTCAACATGTGGGAATTTTAATGGTTCCATGCCAGTTTCCGGGGGCTGGTATCGGTTAGAAGTGCGGGGTATTAAATCCGGCAAAGATCCTGTGGTTGGTACCGTGCAACATGTAGGTGTTGGTGAGGTATTTTTAATTGCCGGACAGTCAAATGCCACCGGCGGAGATAATAATCCATCCGGTCCGGGTGCAACGGAAGATGCTGTGAGCAGTGTGAATTTTCGAAATGAAAACAATAGTACTTATTCTGATTTTCAACTTCCTTGTCCTGAATATGTACATTTGGATCAAAGTACAAAAACAGCTCCATTTGGAAATTATGCATGGTGCTGGGGATCTTTCGGAGATCAACTGGTAGAAAAACTAAACGTTCCGGTTATGATCTACAATGCTGGGTGGTCGGCTACCGGCATTGAAAACTGGAAACAATCTATGCCTGTCAATGCTATTACAACTGCTTGGTTCGGAGTAGATTACCCAGCAGGTTTACCATTTGGGCACTTGCGAATTGCCTTAAATAATTATATCGCTCAATGCGGAATCCGGGCAGTGTTATGGCATCAGGGCGAAACAGATACTTTTTTAAATACTACTCAGGATCAATATAAAAATGATTTAAGGAGCATCATACAAGAATCGCGAAGTTTATCAGGAAAAACAAATCTTCCCTGGATTGTAGCCAGAGCTTCCCGTTATAGCTGGGTTGTAACAGGTGATATAGACAGATCAACGCACGTATCCAGTAATGTTATTGCAGCTCAAAACGATGTGATTGGCGTTGGAACACATGCGAACGATCCCGCCTATAAATTGGAAGGTGTTTTTGAAGGACCAGAAACGGATTCATACTGGAGTACAGATTACAGAGCTGATTCAGTTCATTTCAAAGGTCCGGGTCTTACTTTTCTTGCACAATTATGGACTGATCGGATTAATGATAGCTTCCTATCCAATTCAACTCCTTATCCAGCTCTTCCTTCGCCACAAATTACCGCAGTACAGGCAAGTAGTAATTCTATGACTTTTTCCGCAGCAGCTGGTTGGAATACCTACAATTGGCTAAGTCAAAACGATTGCAACCAGATACAAGCAACTACATCACAATGGACTGCCGGAATTGGCCTTTACAAATTAAAAACAACTGATTCTTTTAATAATTCAGTCTTTTCACCTGCATTATATGTTTCAGGAAATGCACTGCCTGTTACCTGGAAATATTTTAAAGTAAAAGCCGACGATAAAAATGCTATGTTGGAATGGGCAACTACTGAGGAAATTAACGCATCTTATTTTGAAGTGGAGCGCGGAAAAGATCCTTACAATTTCATTACCATACAAAGGATAGCAGCAGCAGGAAATTCAAAAGTAATTCAGGAGTACAACTATCATGACTACACGCAGCTGGAAGGCACTTATTATTACAGGCTTAAGCAGGTTGATTATAATGGAAAATATGAATATAGCCGTATCCTAAGCTTAAATATTCATAATAAAGAGCTAATTAGCCTGTTTCCTAACCCAGTGATAGACAATCTTAACATTCAGTCAGAAACATCGATATATTCTGTCGAAGTAACTAATTCACTTGGAATACCATTATTATCTTCCTCTTCCCAGACAAATTCTTTTAAACTTGATATGACAAAATACCAAAGTGGTATTTACATTGTCAGGGTAAATGGGAAAAGCTTCAAAATAATAAAATAGTTTTCCATGATATTCAGTTAAAAACGGTTACATGTTTTTTTGTATAAGCTATGTCAGGATTATAATGATTTATTATAAAGACAAATATTATTGAAACAAACAAGGTTTTTATTGGTCATAAAAAAGAAATTTAAATGACACTTCATATATTATACTAATTTGGAAACAAATCATACGCACACTATTGTTGTCAACTTATATTTGGATTTTTCCGGGTTGACAGATTGGTTTAAAATAAACTTTCATTCCAAATGCGCATAAAAAAGTCTTCACAAGTTACGACCCCAGATATTATTCTGATTGGTGCAGGTATCATGAGTGCAACGCTTGGTGTACTACTTAAAAAATTAAATCCTTCATTTACTATTTCAATTTTTGAACGCCTTGACCGCGTTACAGCCGAAAGTTCTGATGCATGGAATAATGCTGGTACCGGACATTCGGCATTTTGTGAATTGAATTATACTCCTGAAAATGAAGATGGTTCTATTGAAATTTTAAAGGCAGTCAAAATTGCCGAATCATTTGAAGTTTCGAAAGAATTCTGGTCATATCTCGTAGAGAATGGAGTAATTGAATCACCAGATGCCTTTATTCGTCATATACCTCACATGAGTTTTGTATGGGGAAATGAAAATGTTAAATATCTCAGGAAACGTTTTGATGCACTTACCCAGCATCATTTATTTAAAGGAATGAAATATTCTGAGGATAAAACTGAAATTACGAACTGGATTCCGTTGGTAATGGCTGGCAGAGATCCTCAGGAAACTGTGGCTGCCACCAGAATGGAATTAGGAACTGATGTGAACTTTGGGTCCTTAACAAGAGCTATGTTTGATTATCTGGAAAAACAAGATGGCGTTACACTTACTTTAAATCATGAAGTTGAAGATTTTAAACGTGAGGATGATGGTTCATGGACATTGCAGGTAAAAGGCAGGGATTCTAAAAAAACGCAGTTCGTTCGTTCAAAATTTGTATTTATAGGTGCAGGCGGAGGCTCTTTGCCACTTTTAGAAAAATCAGGTATTCCGGAAGGAAAAGGATTTGGCGGCTTCCCTGTAAGTGGACAATGGCTGGTTTGTACAAAACCGGAAATTATTGAAAGACATCAGGCAAAAGTTTACGGAAAAGCTGCTGTTGGTTCTCCCCCCATGTCAGTACCACATTTGGATACCAGGGTTATTGATGGT
>Ga0247739_10000366_pt1 | contig 15946 bp, 11 predicted proteins | sample UWRJL058202B2_FD_180943 | JGI IMG/M metagenome (GOLD analysis project Ga0247739, IMG submission 180943) | Plant litter microbial communities from Arlington Agricultural Research Station in Wisconsin, United States - UWRJ-L058-202B-2 | ecosystem: Environmental > Terrestrial > Plant litter >...
CTGAACAAAATAGCGAAGAAATAATAGTAGAAGACAATGAAGTTGAACATTATTTGCTGCATTAGATTACAAGCAAATTCATGTAATCGAGTAGATCCTTTACATGAATCTACTTAATCACTTCTATACCAACTAATGATTTAGTAAAAAGAATTTCAGTGTTGCTGATTTCTATCTAAAACGCCCTCATAAATTTCCTCATATCGCTCCGCGCTTTTCTCCCACGAAAAATCTTGGCCCATGGCATTTTGCTGCATTGTTTTCCACAGTTCTGGTTGCTGATAGCAAGATATGGCACGCTTTATTGTTTGGTGTAAATCTTCAGCAGTAGGCAGGTGAAATACAAAACCGTTTCCGTCGGTGCCGATGTCATCAAAAGGTTTTTCAATTACAGTATCACGCAAACCACCAACCGCATTTACGATCGGCAAGGTGCCGTAGCGCAAGCTATACATTTGGTTTAAACCGCACGGTTCAAATAATGAGGGCATTAAAAATAAGTCTGCGCTCGCTTCAATTTGGTGTGCAAAGCTTTCATTGTAGCCAATGGTCACCGAGACTTTAGTAGGATGTTGCTCGGCAATATTTTTTAATGCTTGCTCATAGCTCGCAAATCCGCTGCCTAAAATTACAAGCTGACAATTCAGTGTTAGCAATTCATTCATTTGATTTAAAATTAAATCCACGCCTTTCTGTTCAACCAGCCTTCCGATGAAACCAAACATGGGAATATCTTTGTCCAAAGGTAAACCGAGGTGGGCTTGCAGTGCAGTTTTATTTTTAGATTTTTGATTAACAGTCCGCCGATTGTAGTTGTGAGAGATAAGCTTGTCGGAACCGGGGTTCCATTCATCCATATCAATACCATTCAATACGCCGGTCAAATCTTCACGTCGTGCTCGTAAAAGTCCATCCAGACCGCAACCAAACTCTAATGTTTGAATTTCTTGCGCATAACTTTGGCTCACCGTTGTAATCGCATCTGCAAATGCGAGTCCGCCTTTTATAAAAGACATTTGCCCGTAAAATTCGATACGTTCATGATGCCAAAAATAATCAGGTAAATTCAGTTCAGTAAAAACGTGATAAGAAAATAAACCGCGATAAGCTAAATTGTGAATAGTAAAAACAGTTGCAGGTCTGTTTTCAGTGGAAGAGAGGAGGGCAGGAATTAAACCCGTTTGCCAATCATTACAATGGACAACAGTTGGCTGCCAATCTAACCCGGCTTTATTAAGCGCGATAGCTTCACCGGCTTTTGAAAATAAAAAAAAGCGCCAGTGGTTATCGCTCCAATCATTACCGTCTGGGCCACAATAAGGATTTCCTTCGCGGTTTGAAAACTGCGGAATATCTACTAACCAAACGATGACTTTTGAACCAGGTAATCGGGTTTGCCAAAGCTGTATTATTTGTTCATTGATTACGAGCTCACCTATTTTTTTTAAGCCTACTTCTTTTGCTTTTTGCAAAACGCTTGTGTAAGCGGGCAATAAAATTTTTACATCATGACCGCGTTTTAAAAGTGCGCGGGGTAAACTGGAGGCTACATCCGCTAACCCACCGGTTTTAATTAACGGATGCGCTTCACTCGCTGCAAATAATATTTTCTGCATAGAAATAACTCTGTCTAAATCTTTACTGGTAATCACACTTCAATAAAATAGCCCCCAGAGGCGGAAGTGTTAATTGCATGGATTGCTGATGCCCCATCCAACTGACAGGCTCAGTAGGAATTTCTGCGGCGTTACCTTTATTGCTTCCAGAATAATAAGCAGAATCAGAATTAAAAATTTCGTGATACACGCCTGCAACCGGCACGCCGAGGCGATAATTTTCGCGCAATGCGGGAGTGAAATTTAAGACTACCAAAGTGAAACCTTGACTACTTTTACGCAAATAACTAATGACAGATTGTGTTGAGTCATGACAATCCACCCATTCAAAACCATCGTGATGAAAACTGCGCTCATATAAAGAAGGAAGAGTCGTGTAGAGTTTATTTAAATCCCTAACGAGTGTTTGTAAACCCAAGTGTCTGTTTTCTTGAGGCTCGCCGCTATCGAGTAAATGCCAGTCCAACGAACGCGCATGCGCCCACTCGCTCCACTGTCCGAATTCGCATCCCATGAATAATAATTTCGCGCCGGGGTAAGTGTAGAGATAGGTGTAGAGCAAACGCAGGTTCGCAAACTTTTGCCAATCATCACCGGGCATTTTGCGGATCATGCTGCCTTTGCCGTGCACAACTTCATCGTGAGAAAACGGCAGCTGAAAATTTTCGGTAAACGCGTACACCATTCCGAAAGTTAACTGGTCATGATGATATTTGCGGTGGATAGGATCTTTGCTCATGTATTGCAGCGTGTCGTGCATCCATCCCATATTCCACTTCATTGAAAAGCCGAGCCCACCTACCCAAGTTGGCCGCGTTACTTGTGGCCATGCAGTGGATTCTTCCGCAACAACAATCGCACCTGGACATTGACCATGGCACAGCACATTAAGTTGGCTCAGGAATTCCATGGCTTCCAGATTTTCATTGCCGCCGTAAATATTGGGAATCCATTCGCCGTGATTACGTGAATAATCCAGGTGCAACATAGAAGCAACCGCATCAACACGCAAACCGTCGATGTGAAATTCCTTCAGCCAAAAAAGCGCATTTGCTAAAAGAAAATTGCGCACCTCATTGCGACTGTAGTTGTAAATCAGAGTGCCCCAATCGCGATGCTCGCCCAGGCGTGGGTCTTCATGTTCGTATAATGCAGTACCATCAAAACGGGCGAGGGCATGAGCATCTTTTGGAAAGTGCGCGGGAACCCAGTCGAGAATAATACCGATACCGTTTTGATGAAGATGATTAACAAAATAACGGAATTCGTCTGGCGAACCAAAACGACTTGTTGGCGCATAGTAGCCGGTAGTTTGATAACCCCAGGAGTCATCCAACGGGTGTTCGGTTATCGGGAGAACTTCAATGTGCGTGAAGCCCATGTACTTCACGTAGTCCGTCAACTGATGGGCCAGATCACGATAATTCATGAAACTGTTACCATCGCCACGGCGCCAGGAACCTAAATGCACTTCGTATACGGCTAGGGGAGAATGCTGCCAATTCCAGTTAGCGCGGGTGTTCATCCACGACGAATCTTCCCAAACAAATTGGCTGGGTGCGGCCACTATGGATGATGTTTTGGGGCGCTGCTCAAATGCTTGACCGTAAGGGTCAGTTTTTAAAAAAATCTCGTGAGTATTTCGATTTCGAATTTCAAATTTATAATTGGTACCCGCCGCAACACCGGGAATAAATATTTCCCATATCCCACTTCCGCCACGTACACGCAACGGGTGATGGCGACCATCCCAATCATTAAAATCTCCTACGATGCTGATGCGTTCAGCACTCGGCGCCCAGGTTGCAAATAAAACACCGTCTATTCCATTCACTGTCTTTGGATGGGCACCGAGCACACGAAATATATCCCAATGTTGCCCTTCGCCGAACAGATGTATGTCCAATTCGCCCACTTGTGGTGCGAAACTGTATGGATCGAATTCCTTATGTAGCTGATTATGTCGATCAGTCCACTCAATTTGATAATGGTCTGGTACTTGCGAACTTAAACCGTACCATTCAAAAAAATCTGTGCCTTCAATTCGATCAATCGCGATAACTGCGTTATTGGTATGAAGCGATACATTGCTAGCACCAGGTATATAAATGCGAATTAAGGTGTCAGCCGCGGCTGTAGGAACAGCTAAAGGATGTTTGCCGAGCACCTCAAATGGGTCATGATGGGTCGCAGAAATTATACGGAGAAGTTCATTTGATAAACCTTGTGCTGACTTGGCACTGAGCATGAAAAATATCCTGTTCACTAGGGAAATTTTTGGTCAAAAAATGACTGAATTTCGGGTTTTTATTAATGCCGTAAAAATTGGCGTGTAAGTTTGTAGACGTGAGCTTTGTATTTGGATTAACTCCGATCTCTAACAATTGTTTTACACTAAAGCGTCACACGTTAGCGATAAAGTAATGAACTGCTATTGCACAGACGCTTGTAGAAAAATTCTCGAATGAAATATTGCAGATTCGATGCCAGTATTGAGTCTACACTTGTATCGCTTTATTAAGTCAATTTTAATTGAATTTTAAATCTGAAAAGTATATAAATTTTTCTCTTGGCATTGATATTGCTCTTTTCAAATAAAAGAGAAAACATTTTATTTTTCCAGTCCCATCGTCCTATAAGAACAACGGAGTTTCAATGAGCCTAAACCAGACATCTGGTCGTTTTGTAAGCCGCCTGACACAGAAAACTCTTGCCGTAATTCTTGCTGGAGGTCGCGGATCGCGACTTCATCAATTAACAAATTGGAGAGCAAAACCAGCGGTACATTTTGGCGGAAAATTTCGCATTATTGATTTCCCGTTATCGAATTGCGTGAACTCCGGTATTCGTCGCATCAGCGTTTTAACTCAGTACAAATCGCATTCACTTGACCGCCATATTCAACGCGGCTGGGGGTTCCTCGGCGGAGAGTTGGGCGAATTTGTTGAGCTGCTTCCTGCACAACAACGCCTTGATGAATCTTGGTACGTGGGCACTGCCGATGCGGTGTTACAAAACCTCGATATTATTCGTCGTCACAATCCTGAATATGTTTTGATTCTAGCTGGTGATCATATTTATAAAATGGATTACGGCACCATGATCGCCGCACACGTTGAGCGCGGTGCAGACATTACTGTCGGGTGCATTGAAGTACCGCTTGAGATTGCAAGCTCCTTCGGCTTAATTGACATAGACAAAGAAAATCGCATCACTCGTTTTACAGAAAAGCCTGCTAACCCCGAGCCGACCGCTGGTAAAACTGATAGAGCTTTAGCGTCGATGGGTATCTATGTATTCAGCACAAAAGTACTTTTTAGTGAGCTGCTAAAGGATCAGAAAGATCCGGACTCAGAACACGATTTTGGTAAAAATATTATTCCAAAGATGATTAAAACCCATCGCGTGAGTGCTTTTCCGTTCCGCGATCCTGTTAGTGGTGGCGATGGTTATTGGCGCGATGTAGGAACCGTCGATGCGCTGTGGGAAGCAAACCTCGAACTAACGGCCGTAATTCCTGAATTAGATTTATACGATGCTGAGTGGCCAATTTGGACTCATCAAGAACAAGTAGCGCCAGCGAAATTTGTGTTTGATGATGAAGGTCGTCGCGGCTACGCCGTTGATTCATTAATCGCAGGGGGTTGTATTGTTTCTGGTTCAGTTGTTAAACATTCTTTGCTGTTCCCGCGCGTACGCGTGCACTCCTATTGCGATATTGAAGACTCTGTACTTTTCCCAAGTGTAGAAGTGGGTCGCAATTGTAAAATTCGTAAAGCGCTTATTGATCGGCGTTGCAAAATTCCTGAAGGCACAATTATTGGTTACGATGAAGAAGCTGATCGCAAACGCTTTTTTGTTTCACCAAAAGGCGTGGTTTTAGTAACTCCGGAAATGTTGAGTGAGGATAATCCGCATGCCTTTTAACGGCAAAATGAAAGTTGTTTTTCTTTGGCATATGCACCAGCCAGATTATCGCAACATAATGACCGGGGAATATTATTTCCCGTGGACTTATCTCCACGCCTTAAAAGATTATGTCGATATGGTTGCGCATTTGGAAGCGCAGCCAAAAGCCCGAGCTGTATTTAATTTTGCGCCGATTTTATTAGAGCAGCTTGACGACTACGCGCAACAAATCGCTAATTATTTTTCAAAAAATGAAACGATAAAAGATGCTGTTTTATCGTCATTAGTGGATTCTAATCTGCCGCAGGCTGGCACACCTGAATTCATTTCTCTTGCCAAAAAATATTTACGCGCAAATCGCGAGCACATGATCGACCGCTTTCCAATATTTAAAGAGCTTGCCGACATTGCGGACGCGTTGACCGAAGCTTCAAGCATTGCAAGATACCTCAACGAACAATTTTTAATTGATTTAGGTTTTTGGTATCACTTAAGTTGGATGTCAGAAACTTTGCGTAGAACCGACTACCGCGTACAAGCCTGGCAAAATAAAGGTCGTGGTTTTAGTTGGCAAGATCGTTTGGATCTCGTCAAATTAATTGGCGACGAAATCAGTTCGATAGCTCCACGTTACAAAGCACTTTATGATTCAGGTCAAATTGAATTGTGTATGAGCCCTTATGCTCACCCCATTGTGCCACTTCTGCTGGATATTAATTCCGCACGCCAAGCCTGGCCAGAAGTTACTTTACCTATAGCGACGAGTTACGCAGGCGGTGAAGCTCGTTCCAAATGGCATTTGAAGCACGGCATAAAAACATTTGAACAACATTTTGGTCACAAACCTCGCGGCATCTGGCCATCAGAAGGTAGCGTGAGCGATGACAGTTTAAAATTATTTCACGAAGCCGGTTTTGAATGGGCTGCAACGGGCGACTCTGTTTTGCATAACAGTTTGCGCCATGCAGAAAATAAAACTATTGCCGATGATTTAACCGCTCGTAAAGCGTGTTTGCATCGTCCTTATAATTTTGCTGACCATAAAATTAATTGTTTTTTTCGCGATGACGGCTTGTCAGATTTAATAGGATTTAAATACGCGACTTGGCATTCCGACGATGCAGTCGGCGATTTTATTAATCATTTAATCAATATCACTAACGCTTGCGATAATCCCAAAAATTCCGTTATTTCAGTCATTATGGATGGTGAAAATGCGTGGGAATATTTCCCTGAAAACGCCTACTACTTCTTAGAGCAATTGTATCGCCGTATTGGCGAACACCCGCAACTTGAGTTAACAACCTATAGCGAATTACTCGACAGCCAAAATCCAGAACCTTTAGTGATGCCACACGTTGTAGCGGGTAGTTGGGTATACGGTAATTTTTCTACGTGGATTGGCGATAAAGATAAAAATCGTGGCTGGGATATGTTATGTGAAGCCAAATTGGCGACTGACCATGCATTGGTAACCACTAAATTCTCTAAAAACGAATTAGCACAAATTGAAAAACAATTGGCACTGTGTGAAGGTTCGGATTGGTTCTGGTGGTTTGGTGGGTACAACCCAGCGCAAAGTGTGAGTGATTTTGAATACTTGTATCGCCAACACCTTAAAAATTTATACCATTTAATTAAAGTGACAGAACCTGAATATTTAAATCTTGTCATCAGTGTTGGCGGCGGCAGTCCGGCCACGGGTGGCGTAATGCGTCAGGGCCACGAATAATAGAGCAATTATCAAAAATTTTTAAAAAGTTTGACGAATTTGCTAGTGCAAATTATTAAAAATTCCTAAAGATATTTGAATACTAAATATATCTGAAATATCCAAGACCTCTGAAATAATAGAAGGACAGGCTATTCATGCCAAATCACGCTTTACACGTTTCACCTCTCTTTCTAACCCGCCGTGCAGGGGTGCTACTGCACCCGACGTCTCTACCGAATGAACATTCTTTTTCGCAGCCAAAGCCGTGCCCACAAATGCACGGCACACTTGGTAAAGATGCATATTTGTTTGTGGATTTTTTAGCGCAGTCAGGTATTAGTGTTTGGCAAATGTTACCCACAACGCCCACACATGCAGATTTATCGCCTTATCAATCAGTCTCAGCCCATGCGGGGAATCCTGAATTAATTAGTATCGATTGGCTTATTCAACAGGGTTGGGTTCATTCGAATAATGAGTGGAATAATTTGGAGCCTAGCAAAAATATTTTGCAGGCAATTCGCATGGAATGTGCAGATCAATTTTACCAACGCATTCAACATGATCATCATCTGTTTGAAAAGCTAAAGCAGTTCTGCAATGAAAATAGTTATTGGTTGGATGATTTTGTTTTGTTTATGGCGCTGCGTAAACATTTTGAACATCGTTCATGGACGCAATGGCCAACTGCACTAAAGAAAAGATTAGCTGATCCGATTAATGAGTATCGTGAATTTCTAGCTTCTGATATTTCTTTATTTGTATTTGAGCAATTTGCATTTTCTGAGCAATGGAAAGCGTTGCGCAACTATGCGAAGGAAAGAAATATTTATTTGTTTGGTGATATGCCAATTTTTGTTGCTCACGACAGTGCAGATGTGTGGGCCGCACAAGAGTTTTTTAATCTGGATGAAAATGGCAATGCATTAACCGTTGCAGGTGTGCCGCCAGATTATTTTTCTGAAACAGGTCAGCATTGGGGTAATCCACATTATAACTGGCATGCTATGGAAGCTGCAGGTTTCAGTTGGTGGATAGATCGTTTACGCACACAATTAAATCAATTTGATTTAATTCGTATTGATCATTTTCGTGGCTTTGAAGCTTTTTGGGAAATTCCGGGGAATAGTTTAGATGCCCGCAGCGGGCAGTGGGTTAAAGCGCCTGGCGATGCATTTCTTGACGCATGCTTTAAAGCTTTTCCCAGCTTACCTTTGGTAGCAGAAAACCTTGGGGTCATTACGGAGGAGGTGGAGGCTTTACGCAAGAAATTTAATTTACCTGGCATGTTGGTTTTGCAATTTGCATTTGACGGGAATAACAAAAATCCACATCTTCCACACCTGCAGTCACTAAGTGATGTCGTCTATACCGGCACCCATGACAACGACACCACAGTGGGATGGTACGCCGCTTTAAACCAGGAACAAAAAAAGAAAGTGAGGGATTATTTATATGCCAGTGAACAAAAAATTAATTGGTTATTGATTGAATCTGCACTGGCATCCGTCGCACCTTTGGCTATGATTCCTTTACAGGATTTTTTAGCGCTTGATGGTGAGCATCGGATGAACATGCCAGGCACTACTGGAATTAATTGGACCTGGCAATTTAGTTGGGCGCAATTTCCCGAGGGCTTGAATGAATTGATTCAAACAAAATTAGCACGCTATGACCGTTTAAGTTAGAAAGCTTTTTGAAATAATGTATTGGTTTTAACTCTTGCGCCAGAAACTTAAATTTTTTGCCTTACCTTGTTAAGTTTCTGCCTATAAAAATCTCAACCAAAACCTCTAAGGAGGTCATTATGGAACACAGATGCACAGAGAGAACTGTCAGTGAGTTAAAAATATTAATTTATAAGCACAACCATCCTATCGCGATAGGAAGAATTCGAAATGGAAGTCGTAGTGGTGTATTTGTTGAAACCGATTTTGTCGATATTGATTGCGAACATCAGCTAACATTAGCAGTGTTGTTACATAAGAATAGCGTTACTAAATTGCAACGCATTGAGATGCAAGCAATTGCTATTCACAAAACCAATAAGGGTTTTGGTGCCGAGGTAGATTTTGATAATGCTTCACACGCTGATATATTTTTAGATATTTTAGAAAACAAACATTCTATTGTGGCAGATGAACAGATCTACGCAAAAGTTGCAAATCAGTAACCCTTACATTGTTACTCGTATATTCACAGGGCAACCATAGTTGCCTTGTATCATCTCTCGGTAGCCTTTCGAGTATTTTTCTACATAATTTCAGCTTTACTTGATTTCCCAAAATTATTCTGGCTCCATGAAATTCGAACTAATGCTAAAATTTATCGCCCGAACAATGTCGGGCGATAAAAGAATAACGAAGAAGCGTTATACTTTTCCGCCTCGCAACAAACGCAAGATGATGGCGATTACAGCAACAACCAATAATATATGAATAAAGCCGCCCAAGGTGTAAGAGCTCACCAAGCCAACGAGCCAAAGTACAATGAGTACAACTGCAATAGTTTCTAACATGATGGATTCCTCTGGTTAGTTAAAAAAGCTAATAAAAACATATCTAGAAAATCACTGCGTTAGCAAAACAGATACATCTAAATTTAGGTGTAGTCTAAATTTGGTTTAAGCGTCTATCAGTACGCTAGCGCACGAGAGAACACAAAATTCAAATATCTCAAAAGTTAAATTTAGCGACACGTCAAGTATGCTTTTATCCAATCATTGGAATAAAAATCGGAATACTGTTCTGCTATGCAAGGGGTGAAAGGTTTATCTCGGCCCATTAATCTAACGTTAATTTTCAACACCTCTGCAGCAATCTAAACAGTTTTAGGATTTATTATAAAATAATCAGTTGTTATTGTATTAATCCAATGCCGGACCACTAATCCGATTTAAACAATTACTTTTTGCTTTAGATTGCTTTTGCTAGCTAACCAGCAAAAACTGTTATTTCACTGTAGAAATTTCAATAATTATTTAAAATTTGTGTGCAAAATAAAGCAGATTCTAAAAATATTTCGTGTGGATCAATAATTGCAAATCGCGTTGCTCATTATTTATTTTTTTGGAGCACTTGATGCGAAAGCAATTATTTAAAATAACAAATAGTACAAACTCTCAGCGCAAGTGTTTACTTAGGTGTAAACAAAATCTACTGAATGTGATGTTGATGAGTTTCTTTGCAACTAACAGTTATGCACAACAAGCTGTACAAGAAGTTGATAATAAAGCTGGCAATAGCACTCAAACAATTTCAGCCAATAACTCAGCAGTTGAAACGTCTAATGTCGGGCAGAATGAAGCTGATTCGAATCAGGTAGAGGATTTGAACCAACTAGTTGAAAAAGATCCCACGGCTGTTGGCGAGATTACACTGGTAGGTTTTCGCGAACGTAAGGCGAAAACACTTGATGTGGTTCACGATGAACCAGCGTCTATTTCTGTAGTGCCTGGTACTACTTTAGAGCGTGAGTTAGCTGCAGATTACAACGCCATTACAAAGCGACTCGCGAGTGTGAGCTTTAATCAGGCCAATACCCGCAGTGCAACATTATCGATTCGCGGCATCGGCAAACGTGGTTCCGCTGAGGTTCAAGATCCCAGTGTGTTAGTGTCGCAAGACGGCATTAGCTACGGTCTAATTTCTCTCGGAAACTTTGAGTTTTACGATATTGAATCAGTAGAAGCTTCTCGCGGCCCAACCGGCACTCAGGGTGGAAAAGGCGGCAGTGCAGGGCAAGTTTCCTTTACCACGCGGCGCCCATCATTTACGCCCAGTACTGATTTTTCCATCGGCTTTGGCCAATGGGACAATATGGTGGCCCGTGTAGCCACCGGCGGACCTTTGATAGACGATTTACTTGCGTGGCGCGGCGCGTTGCTCGTTAGTAAAGGGCAGGGTTACTACCGCAATCAATATGGTTTTGATAACAATCGTACCTTCTATAACAAAGACCGCGCTGCAGGTAGGGTGCAGTTGTTGTTGACGCCCACGGAAGACTTGAACATCCGCCTCAGTTATGACCGTCAGCCTAAAGGTAATCAGTTGGAGAATGGTCTGACCTTTCGTCATGACCAGCCCGAGAAATACGACAACGGAACACTCACCGACCCCAACGGCACGACCGCTCGTGCAAAATTTTATGGCTTCACTAATAACGCTGGCGCTTGGACTGGTGCGCGTAGTTGGTTCGCTGATCGCCCAAGCCCTGAAACCGGAAATGAAAATTATAGTTACTACGGTGATTATCTGGTGGAAGAGGGAACTGGCGGACGTGTTGCCTTCAATGAATTCCAGGGTCAATACAATTCCACTGGCGGTAGTTCGCTGGATATTGATTGGGAGCTCGACGATCACATCGTCAAATCACTGAGCGGATATCGTTTCTTCTATTTCAACGCGCACAATGATGAAGGAACTCCATTCGATATCAGCAAGCATGGCGGTGGTGGTATCCAGTTTAAACAATATAGTGAAGATCTTTCCATCAGCAGCTTAAAAGGCGGGCCTATTGACTACAAAGCAGGGATTTACCTGTACAAATCTGAAACCGAAATTGACAGTCGCACCGGGTGGGGCGCTGATGCAGGCGCATGGTTTGCAACTAACGCTCAATACAACTTGTTGGATCGCAACGCTGGCGTCAATCGTGGCCAAGGCCTGGCTCTGCTAAAAGACTCGCTCAATGATCTATATAAAGACGGTAACACTTGGGTAACGACAAAAAGCAATGCGCTTTTTGGTGAGATTGATTGGCATTGGGTAGAGGATGCAACACTGACTGCTGGTCTGCGTGTCGGCAATGAAGATCGCTCTACCAAGGACGACGTGCCGCTGGCAAGTAACGGCTCCGGTGGCTTGCTCAACCCTGATGAAGTACGTGGGCTTAATTTGGGCGGATTCACATCGCTAACCAACGGAAACTTAGGTAAACAAATCAAAAATGCAGATGGCACCACTACACTCGTTAACACAAATTCTCCAGCACAACTTAGCGTCGCCGATAAGCTCGCGAACAAATATTACGGCGTAGCAATCACCGACGTTCCCGGTGCAGCTTATGCCACACTCACTGCTGCACAGAAGGCGCAAGTAGGTGCCGCAAAAGGTATAAGAGCAACTCAACTGGGTCAGGTTTACCGTAACGTTATCAGTTTTTACGAAGACACTTTGTATACCGGCAACCTGAGCCAAAGTTACAAATTTAGCGATGCTATTACCGGCTACGTGACCTGGCAACACGGTGAAAAGTCTGGAACGGCGTTTAACATTAATGGCGTCCCTACTGGAGTAAAACCAGAAAAAACCAATGCAGTAGAAATAGGAGTGAAAACATTTTTACTGGATCAAACGCTTACATTCAATGCGGATATTTATGTTTCGGACATCACGAATTACCAACAATCGGTACGCCTTGTTGACGAGTTTGCAACGGAAGTTGCGATTGCCGATCTACCTGCAACTGCAACTGCTGCCGAAAAAAATGCGGCTGTTGTTTATGTAACCGCGCAGGGAAATGTTCCTGAAATCCGTACGCAAGGTGTTGAGTTCGATGCGGTTTATAGTGGTATTGAAAATTTAAACTTGCGTATAAGCGGTGCCTACAACGACGCGCATTACGTAGATTTTAAAAACGTGCCCAAACCTGACGAGCTGGCTTATTTAGCTGAACCTTACATAGACCGTGCTGGTGAAACTATTCCAGGTGCCTCCAAGTGGACAGTGAACGCGGGTGCGGAATATAAATATCCTTTGAATAAACTTGATGTACGCACCAGCTTAAATGCTGCTTATATCAGCACTTATAATATTGGTGATACTTATTCAACTTACGGAGATTTGCCGTCATATGTAATAACCGATTTTTCAATTGGTCTTGCCAGCAAAGATGGCGAATACGATTTAAGTTTGATTGTAAAAAATATCTTTGATGAAAACCCGCACGAAATTGGCTGGACGAGTTACCAGCCATTTCTTCACAGACGATGGGTTGGGGCAGTTTTTAGCAGTCATTTTTAAGATATTTAAAATGTTATATAAAAAACTCTAAAACATTTAATGAGTGTTTTGGAGTTTTTTTGAGATTTTTAGTTTAGACGTAGTTTTTGCAGTACCATGTTTTAAAAAATTCTTTCGTTATTTCTGATTAGGTTTTTCTGCGCGCCTATTCTTTTTGTCGACCAATCCATAGATATGACCAATAGACGTAATCATTGTGTAGATGGGATGTAAATAGCTTTTCTTTTGAAGAGTAAACAATTGCTCCGAGGTAAGTTTATCTAAGTTAGGCTCGTTGATGGAGTATAAGCCTTCTACTTGAACGGCATTGCCATCTTCAAGGGCTATTTGTAGTCGTAAGCGTTGCAATAGATTCAGGCTTAAAAGTTCATTGATAAATAATTGCGTCAAGTTTTCGCCTTCAAATAATTCAGCAAGGATATTTTTAATGCCTGTTAAATAATCAGTTTCGCTTCCGTTGATATCAAATAATCGTTCGCCATTTTGTTGTTCGATACTTGCATGGCTGGTATCAATACAGATCACAAATTTTTCATTCTCAGTATCGGATTTTCCCAGAAAGAAAGGTTGACGTCTTATCTGTAACGGTAAGTAAAGTGCATCCCAAGTACCGCCACTGAAAAATAAATTTTCACCTTTTTCCAAACCAAATAGGGTGACGCATGTGAAACGCCCGGTATCTTGATTCTTGGTAACAACAATTGGGTATTGTAGAGAAAGTTTCAAAAACTCGGACAATACTACCGGCACCATATGCAATTGACCGGCTTGAGCTTCTACCTGTCTCGGGTTTATTGCTACCGTTTGGTGGGCGCGTGAATTAAGTGCAACTAAAGTAGACATAGATTTTTTCTTATTTTAAATGGTATTGATATTTGAAAACTATATTTTTGCTAAACCATATTCGTGGATTTTTTCAATTAATTCGCGATTGGTTGGTAATTTAGACAATGCATTTTTAATAGCGCTCGCATTTAGATTAATCTGCTCAGTGGCCAGTGCAGCGTCGGCTGCAAATCGCGAGTAATCCAAATATGCTGTATCTAATTTGAACCCCATACCGTAAAGCACGTATTGGTAGCTGGCTGCTGGAAATACTTCGTTGTTGCTGCTGAAGTCGCAATTTTTTGGTGATCTAAACCGCCATAATTGCATCAACTCTTGCAAGCTTTCTGGAATGGTTTCCGGGTCGCGGTTATCTGTCCAAAATGTGTTGTCGGAACGCTTGCTTAAAATATAATGCAATTTTAAGAAGTCGATAATACGATCCCAGCGATACAAAAATGTTTCATTAAATCGCTTGGCTGTAATGTCCATAACTTCTCTACATGCGGGCAATTGTTCTGCAATCATCTCTGCTGAAAGTTCGACTAATACTATAGCCGAGGCTTCCAGGGGTTCTAAAAAACCTGCGGATAAACCCACCGCCACACAATTATTTTTCCAGAATAATTTTCTATGGCCTGACGAAATAGGAATTTTCCTTACTTCTAGCTTTCCTATCGCGGGACCTGCATATTTGCGCAACGTGTCTTCGGCTTGCTCATGATTGGTATGGCGGCTTGAATAGACGTAACCAATGCCACGCCGACGAGTCAGTCCAATATCCCAAATCCATCCTGCTTCTTGTGCAGTTGATATTGTATGTGATGCTATAGGTGAATCATCTCGCTCATAAGGAAGTTGTACCGCTACGGCGGTGTCAATAAACAAAATATCGCTCTTATCCAAAAAAGGAACTTGTAGATGCTTTCCAAGTAATAGCGATGAAAAGCCCGTACAGTCTACGAAAAGATCACCAGAAATATCGCCCAGGTTTTGAGTAGTGACGGCAGCAATATCGCCGTTTTCTTTTGATATAACGCCAGTTACATCGGCAAGCACATGTCGTACGGCAAGATTTTTTACGCAATGATTTTTTAAAAATTCCGCAAATTTTACCGCATCTAAATGGTAGGCATAATTTGCAATAGATGCGTATTCGGGAGTAGTGATTAGTTTGGGTGCTAAGCCCTTCTCACAAATTTGTTCCTGAAAACACACCGCATCTGAAAATGAGTGATGACTAAAATTTGCTTGCCAATGCGGTGGCAAATCAACTTTGTTAAAACCTTGAGGTAACATTAAAGGGTGGTAATAAAAATCATTAGGTGTGCCATCCACCCATTTCGCAAATTTCGCGCCTTGCTTAAAGGTTGCATCACATGCGCGCATAAAATCTGTTTCTGATATACCCATTTTTATGAGCGTGTTGCGCATTGTTGGCCAAGTTCCTTCTCCAACGCCAATAATGTTAATGGTGGGTGATTCAATTAACGTAACTGAAATATTTGAATTGGCGTTATATTTTGCAGCAATGCGTCCGGCGGTTATCCAACCCGCAGTACCACCACCGACAATTACAATAGATTTAATAGGAGTGTTCATCAGTGCGCTTTGTTTCCAAAAAAAATATGATTTTTATTTGCTAGTGTAAAAAAATGGGTTGCTATTATCTAGCAACCCCAATACTACTGGATGGAAAAAATTAAACCTTTGCGGTTAAAACTTTGCGGTTAAACCTATGGAAACACGACGGCCTGCATCTTCTGCTCCAATAAACTGATTAGTGTAGCGACCATATTTTGTGACTACTTCTTCAGTTAAGTTAGTTGCTTCAAATACCACGATACATTATCGTTAAT
>Ga0247739_10000367_pt1 | contig 15942 bp, 14 predicted proteins | sample UWRJL058202B2_FD_180943 | JGI IMG/M metagenome (GOLD analysis project Ga0247739, IMG submission 180943) | Plant litter microbial communities from Arlington Agricultural Research Station in Wisconsin, United States - UWRJ-L058-202B-2 | ecosystem: Environmental > Terrestrial > Plant litter >...
AACGCGGGCCATCGACCACTGTGGGAGCAACCGTCGTTCGGACGCGCCGCGCAGGAGAATCCGGAGCCCCGTGTGACGGGGGTCGCGTTCGAGCGTCCGGAGGAGACCATCGATGGCCAGGGTCGGGCCTTCGAGCAGCTGGACGTAGTTCTGGTCGAAAAAACCGAGTGCGCCCGTGATCTCCAGCCGGTCGTTCTTGACGACGGAAACCCGGAATATGTCGTTCATGACGCGCCCTGACGGGAGCCCGACGGCCAGACTGCGATACAACAGTCGCTCCAACGGCTGTGTGCCTGCGTCGGCGTCGACCCGAAGCGGTTTGCTTGACGGCTGCATCACGCGCCCCGGGGGTCTTTCGGCGCGATGGTCTCGATGAAGCCCGCCAGTTGAGCCAGGTTGAACGGCTTGGCCAGCCGCGGCAGGGCGGCGAGGCCTGGGTCGGGCGAGGGGTGGAGATCGGCGAAACCAGACGTCACCGCGACAAGGGTGGAGCGCATGCCCTTGAGCCTTTGCGCCAGCTGACTTCCGGAGAGCCCGGGCATGACTTCGTCCGTCAGGACGAGATCGATCTCCGGATGGCGCTCGAAGATGACCAGCGCCTCGTCGCCGGAGTTGGCCACGAGGACCTGATGGCCGAGCTCGTCGAGCATGGCGACGGTGTTTGTCAGGACGAGGGGATCATCATCCACCGCCAGCACCACAAGGCGCACGCCCGGTTCCGCGACGGCCTCGGTCGCCGCTGCGGTCCCCGTCGCGGTGTTCGCGCCTGCCAGGGGAAGCCACAAATCGATACGCGTGCCCTTGCCCACCTCGCTCTCGATCTCGATCCAGCCGCCGGACTGGCCCGCCAGGCCCTGGACCATGGACAGGCCCAGCCCGGTGCCCTTGCCGACGCCCTTGGTCGTGAAGAAGGGCTCAGTCACCCTTGCGGCCACCTCAGCCGGCATTCCGGCGCCGTTGTCGGCCACGCTCAACCGGATGAAACGGCCCGCCCGGCGCTCGCCGTGCGCCCGCTGGACGTCGTGCTGATCGGCCATGATGGTGATTTCACCGCCATTGGGCAGCGCGTCGCGCGCATTGACGACAAGATTAAGCAGGGCGGTTTCAAGCTGGTAGGGGTCGGTTTCGGCTCTCGGAAGCCCATCTTCGAATCGCGTCCGGACGTCGATGTTGGTCCCGATGGACCGGCGGATGAATTCGCCCATGCCCCTGACCAGTTGGGGCACGTCGACCGCTTCCAGCTTCAGATCCTGCTTCCGGGCGAAAGCCAGCATCCGTTGCGTGAGAACGGCGCCGCGCTCGGCGCCCTGGATGGCGTTTTCCAGCAGGGGAGTGGTCCGCGGGTCGTAGGGAAGGCGCTTGCGCAGGATGTCCAGACTGCCGGTGATGGCCGCCAGGAGGTTGTTGAAATCATGGGCGATCCCGCCCGTCAATCGACCGATCGCCTCCATCTTCTGGGACTGGTAGAGCGTTTCCCGCGCGACCTCCAGCTCGCGCTGGGCGTTGGCGCGCTCGGTGATGTCACGTGTGATTTTCGCAAAACCGATGATCTCGCCGTCATCACCGGTGATCGGATCGATGACCACGTGGGCCCAGAATCGGGTGCCGTCCTTTCGGACGCGCCATCCTTCCTTCTCAAACCGGCCGGCCTGCCTGGCGATGTCCAGAGCCTGCTCCGGCGCTCCCGCCTCGGCGTCTTCCGGGAGATAGAACCGGGAGAAGTGATCGCCGATGATCTCGTCCGGAAGATAGCCCTTGATACGCTCGGCGCCGGCATTCCAGCTGATGACCCTTCCGGAGGGACTGAGCATGTAGATGGCGTAGTCTGTGACCCCTCCGACGAGGATCCGGAACTGCTCCTGGCTTTGGCGAAGAGCCTGCTCCGCTTCGCGCCGCTCTGTGAGGTCCCGGGTGATCTTGGCGAAGCCGATCAGCTCGCCCTTTCGCCGGATGGGATCGATGATGACATGGGCCCAGAACCGGGTGCCGTCCTTGCGAACACGCCATCCCTCGGCCTCGAAACGCCCCGCCTCGCTCGCGTTTCGAAGGGCTCGTTCAGGCCGCCCGGCGGCCCGGTCCTCCGGCGTGTAGAATTGTGAAAAATGAGAGCCGAGAATCTCGGACGCAGCGTATCCCTTGAACCGTTCCGCCCCCGGGTTCCAGCTCGTCACGCGCCCCGTCGCGTCCAGCATGTAGACGGCGTAATCGGTAATCGATTCGACCAGCAGCCGGTAGCGGCTGTCGTTCGCGCCGTCATCTAGATCAGTCAAAGCTTTGGCCCTGTGCCCCGGAGCTTAACTGCGGCCCGGCGCGATCGTTCCCTTCACGACACTTTTCGCAGCGCGTCAGGCTTATGACGATGGTTCGAAAACAGCCTTTCGGAACCCGCTGGAAACGCGATGGCAAGACTTTCGGCCCGAGGTCTCCGGAAAGGAGCAATGCCGATGGACGAGGTTCAACGCCAGCGACTGGGTCTGGCCATGGCGGCCCGGGCGCGCCAGTGGCGGACCCGTGTCGGAATCGGCGCCGTCATCGCCCTCGCTTTTTTCACGATGACCGGTCTGGTCTTCGCCGCCGCGTGGCTCGTCTCCTACATCGCCATGCAGGCCGTCGAGCTTCGTGTCCTGCACAGGACCGACGCGGCCACGCAACAGCCGCCCACGGCGCGATACTGCGCACTGGCGATTGCCTTCGTCACGGCGAACAACCTTCTGTTCGGCGCCTTCGCCGTCCGACAGGCCTTCAGCGAAGATCCGCTCGGCCAGGTCGCGGCAGCCCTGCTGATCGCCGGAGCGATCGTCAACGGCGTTATCGTCAGCGCGGGTTCGCGCGCGCTCACATGGGCCTCGATCGCCCCCCAGATCGTGGGATTTGCGGCGCTGTCCCTGTCGACTGTGGCGGGGCAACACTCTGTGCTCCTGTCCGTCCAGATCGCCGGCGCGAGCCTGCTGTTCATGCTCGCCGCGGGGGTCGCTTCCCATCAGCTGTCGGTCAAGCTGCAGGCCGCCGCCGACGCGCAGCTTTCCGCGGAAAAGGCCAACGTCGCCAAAAGTCAGTTCCTCGCCAACATGAGCCACGAGATTCGCACGCCCCTGAACGGTGTCGTCGCGATGGCGGACCTGCTGGCGCGTTCGCCGCTGTCTCCGTCAGACCTGGAAATGGTGGGCATCATTCGGAACTCCGGAGAAACCCTGACGACCTTGCTGTCCGACATCCTCGACATGGCGCGGATAGAGTCGGGAGAGGTCACACTGGAGGCCAACCCCTATCACCTCGGCGAGGCGGTGCGCGGCGCCTGCGCGCTTTACCGGATGCGGGCGGATGAAAAGGGCGTCGGCCTCACGGTCGACATCGAGCCCGGGGCGGACCGCATGCTGGTCGGCGACGTGACCCGGGTTCGCCAGATCCTCAACAATCTGATTTCGAACGCCGTCAAGTTCACTGCGGTGGGCGAGGTCCGGGTCAGCGTTCGGCTGCTGACCGGGGACCGGGTGCGACTGAAAGTCACCGACAGCGGCATCGGTTTCGATGCAGGAGGCGGCGATGATCTCTTCGTTCGCTTCCACCAGGCGGACGGCTCCATCACCCGGCGGTTTGGCGGTACAGGGCTGGGGCTGGCGATCTGCCGCGACCTCGTCGCGCTCATGGGCGGATCCGTGGACTTCACCAGCCGGCCGGGCGTGGGCTCCGAGTTCTGGTGTGACCTGCCGTTCCTGCCCGCGCAGGCTGAAATTCCGGCCGTTGCGGCGACGGAGGAGCCTCCCGCGCCGCCCGCGCCTCAGGGCGTGAGAATCCTTGTTGCCGACGACCATCCCGTGAACCTCAAGGTCGCAGCGCTGATCCTCGCCCAGGTCGGCGCCGATCTGGTGCTCGTCGAAAACGGCGCGGAAGCTGTCGCGGCCTTCAGCGCGCAGACGTTCGATCTGGTGTTCATGGACATGCAGATGCCGGTCATGGACGGGCTGGCCGCCATTCGTGAAATCCGGCGCCTGGAGGAGGCCCGCAGCAGGCCTCCCACGCCCGTGGTGGTGTTGTCCGCCAACGCCATGGCGGAACACGTCGCCGCCGCTCTGGACGCCGGGGCCGACGAGCACCTCGCCAAGCCGCTTCGCGCCGAGGCTCTCATCTCAGTGACACTGCGCCTGCGCGGCCAGGCCGCCGCGGAACCGCCGGCTGAAACCCCTGGTCATAGGGACGTGGGTGATGGCGCGCCGGCCGCGCGATCTGCTTGAGGCCGGACGGTCTCCAGCCGCCGGAGAAACGGCAGCCGGTCTTGCGAGCCATGGAGGCGCGCCACGGCGGGACATGCGCTGGCCTGGCCGTCCAGGGCGAGCCCCGGCCGGCGAGGGTCCGGAAATGCCTCCACCGGCTCATCGAAAGCGGAAGGGGCGAGCCGGACCATCCGGTCGACTTGTGTTCGGCGCGCAGTCGGTCGCCGGCTGTTTTCAGAAGGGTCATGGTCCGTGATCTTCCGCCTGTCGGCGCCCTGTCGTCCGGAACATCCGGTGACGGGCGGCGCCCCATCGATCCCCCTGGCGACCGTGTCAACGAGGCGGACACATGAGGGCTGAGGCCGGCCGCGCCCACCTGACTCAAAGTTAATTCCTGCGCGCGGAACCGTACACGGCCCGATGTTCTTTGATGTGTCCAAGTCGCAGGTGAACCGATGTCTGAATCTGTCTGCGTGTTCGTCGTCGACGACGACCCTCTGATCGCCATGACCATCGAGCACGCCCTGGAAGAGGCCGGCTTTGAGTTCCGGTCGGCGGGATCCGCCGCTGAAATGGCGGTCCTGTTTGAACGGCATGGCGAGACCTGCCGTGCGCTCATCACCGACGTCAATCTGGGGGAGGCGACGAACGGCTGGGACGTGGCCCGCGACGCCCGACAGCGGTTCCCAAATTTGCCGGTCGTCTACGTGACGGGCGACAGCGCCCATGAATGGACCGTTCAGGGCGTGCCCAACAGCATCCTGGTCGGCAAGCCGTTCGTCGCCGCCCAGCTCATCACCGCCGTCGCCACCCTCCTGAACGCCGGTTGATCGTCAACTTACGGCCGCAAGGCTGGATACGTCACCCGGACAAGCGTGCCGGCGCCGCCCGTGACCGTCGCCCGACCGCCCAGCTGAGCCGCCAGCGCAGTCAGCAGCCGCGATCCCAGCCCGGGCTTTACGGTCGCCGTTGCGCCGCACCCGTCATCCTTGACGCAGACCTCTATCATATCGTCGGGCAGATTTCGGGCGCTGACGAGAACGCGTCCGCCGCCGTCGCCGAAGGCGTACTTCACTGCATTGGTCACGGCCTCGGAAACGATGAGCCCGAGCGTGGACGCCTGATCGCCCGTCACGGTGACGCCTCCAGCGTCGCATTCCATGACGATGCCTCGCTCGATCGCGCCGAGGCTGGCGCTCAACTCCGGCAGCAGACGATCCAGATATTCCGACAGGCTGACCTCGCCGAGGTGGCTGCCGGCGTAGAGCGTCTCGTGAACCACGCCGATCGAAGTCACGCGAGCCTGGACGGTGTCCAGGGCCGCGCGCGTCCTGGCGTCCGCTTCGCGCGCCTGCAGCATCAGGAAACTGGAGACCAGCATCAGGCTGTTGCGCACCCGGTGGTGGACTTCGCGCAGCAGCATCTCTCGATCATTCAGGGCGGCCTCCGCTTCGGACTTGGCGGCCGCAAGACTGGCGCGCCGCGCCTCATCGCGCGCGACGACTCTCAGCCCCGCCCAGGCAAAGCCCCAGCCCATCGCCAGAAGAAGGCCTCCAAGAAGGGCAATGGCGGACGCAAAGGTCTTCCACGGCCCCAGGACGCCACTCCGGTCGAAATCGACCGACACGCGAAGCGGCAACCCCTCGACCCTGGCTTCCGACCGGATCAGACCTCCTGCGTCGCGAACCTGACCCGGAGCCAGCGTGCCCAGGCCGATCGGCCTCGCAGGGGCGATGGCGGAGCCATCATCGCGAAAATCAACGAACGCCGCCGCCACGAAGGCGCCGCCGTCCGTCCAGACGGTGACCTGGGGGTCCTTCGGCCTGCGGTCTTCGAGCCGACGCACGCCAAACGGTCGGATGGCCGCCCCGACAATCCCGGCCAAGCGACCGTCCGGACCGTCCAAACGGCGAGACAACCGGTAGACGACCTCATCGGTGGCGCGTCCCTTCACAACCTGTCCGACAAACCGGGCGGCTCCGCTCCGGTGAGCGGACAGGGCGTCATCCTGGATCCGGAAACGCCGCATCGGCTCCGAGCTTGCGACGAGATCGCCTTCGGGTCCGAACACAAGGAGGTAATCGTTCTGCGCCGTCGCCTCTGCAGCCTCGACCAGCACCGGCGTGAGAGTTTCCGCGTTCAACGCAGACGCCTGCAATCGCTGTGCGAGGTGGCGTGTCACCTCGTCGCTGAGGTCATACATGCGCGACGTGTAAGCGGCCGAAAACGACGCAATCGCAGCGGCCTGCGCCTGTGTTGCGCGAAGCGTCTGGACGCGGGCTCCCCAGATTCCGGCTCCGCACAGCCCGATCACAACCAGTGAGTAAGCGGCGACCGTGCTCACCAGGATCACAGCCGACCTCGGCCACATCCTGCGCGCGCCGAGGGGCTTTTCACCTGAATCATCGGATCGGCGCGGTGTCATGAGGTCCTTCGTGCGGTCACAAGAGCCTGACGCGAGAGGGCAGTGGCTGCAAGCTCTGCCGTGACGTGATAGGCCGTTGTTCTGCCCGGCCGAGCCGATGCCGACGATGATCTGGCTCGCGGCGTCGGCCAGGTCCCGCACGGTCACCCTCGGCGGACGGTGCGCCCGGGAAGCAAACGCCCCGAGGCCGGCTCGCAAGGCCGGTCGGTTGGAGACGCTCGTTCGCATCGACATACCGTCAGACCGAGGCCCCCCTCGGCGCGCCATTGTCGCAAGCCTTCGGGGTCGTGCACCGCGACTGCGGCTGTACGCGATGAAACCCATGTCTCGCAGACGGATCATGACGGCGCAGATGGTCGTGCGTTGGAGCAAGGTCAGGCGCGCGATCTCTGCCTGGGTTGTGAGGATCAGATCGTCGCGGTGAATTTCGGCCAGGTCGCCGATCAATCGTGCGCCCCGTTCCAGGGCAGTGGGCTCGATGTGGGGCTCCGCCGCTTGATGCCGGACTTCTTCGAGGGTGGAGGCGTCCAAGAGGCTCCATGTGGGCCATCGGCGCATGATCGGACAGCGGTGGCTGAGCACCGCGCCGATCGTATCGCTGTCGGCGCCCCCTGGGGAAAATCGGTGCTTCGAATGGGAGCCTCGCGCCCAGACCCCCGCCGGTTAGCCGCTCAAGGGACCGGATGAGGGTGCGACGTCGCCTAATCTAAAGAAACGCCGGGGCGTCGAACGCCCCGGCGAAGGTCAGGGTCAGGCCGCCTTGCGACGATCTTCGATATGTTGAGCCGATCCGCTGCTGATCGCGATGCGCCGGGGCTTGAGCGCCTCGGGCAGCTCGCGCGCCAGTTCGATCGACAGAAGGCCGTTCTCCAGCCGGGCGTCCTTCACGACGACATAATCGGCCAGCTGGAACCGAAGGTCGAAGTTCCGCTGGGCCAGGCCACGGTGCAGATACGACCGGTGGCCGTCTCCGTCCTCTGTCGTCTTCCTGTCCCCGGAAACGGTCAGCTCGTTCTCCTTCATCTCGATGGAGAGGTCGTCAGTCGTAAAGCCGGCGACGGCGATCTCGACCCGATAGCCGTTCTCGTTGACCTGCTCGATATTGTATGGCGGCCAACCGTTCAGGTCCGTCGATCGGGCGGATTCAAGAAGGCCGGCCATACGGTCGAAGCCGACAGCGGACCGGTAGAGCGGGCTGAAGTCGATGGTACGCATTTCATCCTCCTGCAACAGCAAGGTTGACGGCCCCGCGATTGCCCGGGACCAAGGGTGGTCAGGCAAACAAGGCGTCCGCCTGGAAGGCCCCGAAGGCGCCCTCGGCCGAGCGATTTGGTTCGGGACTGATCGGTTTCAAGAGCCAGGCCATGATTTTTTCAACCGGCGCGGCGGACCGTTTGCGAAAGGCGCGTCCGCGGCCGCCTGGGCCTCGCAACCTGCCGCATGCTTTACCTTGGGTTGTAGCGTCAGGCCCAGGTCCCAAGTCGCGCCGGATCGTTGGGAGAAAGTGGAGTCCGATCTCGTAGCCGCCGATCCGCCGTGCGACGAGCGCCTCTGCATCGGCGACCAGCCGCGCGGTCATCTCACCCTGTCATCGACTGTTTCGGTCCGGCCGCCGGTCGGATTTCCTTCCGCCCAGCATCGCCAGACCAGTTGTTCGGGCGCAAACAGACCGGGCCGACCAGGTGACAGACCTGCATGGCCACGAGGCGTCCGCCTCGAAGCGGTCCTCCAAACTGTCGCCAGGATCAGAAGCGCACGCCCGTTTCCGACGCCGTCGCTCACGAGCACGCGGCCCTCCGCATCACCGACTCGTCCCTCGCGGGCGGTCGCCGCCACGCCCGCCCCGCATCGGCCTGAGCACAACGCCGCCGCATGGCGGACCGACGATCCCTCATCTTCGCGCGCCGTGCGAACGCCGTCCGCCCGTTCACGACCGGAACTCTGCGCGAAGTCTGCGCCGCAAGCGCTGGAGGCGGCCGACGTTCGCGCGTAGCCTCCTGCCATGATCAAACTTTCCAGATCCGGCTGGATCGTCGGGGCAGGCATAGCGGCCGCTCTGATCGCCGTCGTCACCTGCGTCGGTTTCGCTGCCGCCAGTCAGTCGATGCAGACAAAAACCAGCGTGGCTGTCGACGCCCGGCCTGATAGCCCAGGCCCCATACCGGGCGCCCGACAGCCCGCGCCCACTTTCGCCGCGACGAAAATTCTGACCCTGACGACGCAGTACAATGGGCGAGACGCCTGCGCTCCCGAGGGCCAGTGGTGCGTCGCCCTGACAGAGCCGGATGATGAGGGCCTTCGCCGCCCCGTCGTTCTTTCACCGGCCAAACTGAAGCACGTCAGCGCACCCGCTGAAGACCCATCGGCCGACGAGAGCTGGACTGTCTGGCCCTGGCTGATCGTCCTGCCTGACGGCGGGTTCCTGGCGGGCGTCGAAACGCGGATGTCCACGAGCTATTCGGGCGGGGGCGGCAGCGCGACACAGTGGCGTCTGTTCCGCGTCTCCAGCACGGGCGAAGCCGCCGGAACGGCTCTCATCGACCTCCCTGTCCAGGGCTCGCTGTTGATCCGGGCCTGCTTCACCGAGGCGGACGTCGCAGACCGGGCAGAGGCCTGCCATGACGAATATGGCTTCACCGGCGATGTCAGGTTCGAGCCCGCGACGAGCGGGCCCCCGGCGCTTGTCTACACGACGCAGGCCTGGGCGTTTCCGCGCGGGGCGTCGCGGGAAGAAGACTCGACCGCACGTGGCCCCCTGACCCCCGCCGACCTGGTGCGCGAGCGGGACAAGACCTGCAGTTTCAGCCGGCGGTTCGCCTTCGACGACAGGGCAGGGATCTACCAGGCCGAGCGTCGCCTGCCGGACTGCTCGGCCTACACCGTACCATGACATCCGCCCGACTGGCGGCCGTGTGGTGCGGCGGCCGCTCCCCTCCCACGCTATTCACTGACGTCTGCCGGATCAGCGCGCCTAGGCGTGGCGGGGGTCACTAGCCGAAACGTCGCTCAAACCGGCGAATCGCCGAATCCGGGCGATGTCTTCGATCCGGATGCGGGCCGCGGCCGCCGGTGACAGCCTTGACCGCCATCATCGCGCACACGGCTTCATTGATGGTGGTGCTGGCGCCCAGCCTTTCGGCGTATCGCCCTAGGTCATCTGAAATGACGTTTTTCGGTCTGGCGTTTCGCGCTTCAGCCTTGCCCGCCGCGAACCGTTTGGCCGACGCGGGCTTGTTGCCGCGCCATCTTCTCGACCTTCAGTTCAAGGGCGCGATCCGCATCGGGCGCCTTGGGCTTTTGCTTGGTGTCGCCGGGGCGGGGATTTGCTCGCTCGTCCATCGGTCAGCTCCCCTTTCTGCGACGGTCTCCCAACCCATTTTTGCCGCTGCCGACCGGTCCGCCGCAGATCGGGCGGCGGACGTGGCGCCGCCTTTGCGGCCGCCGTTGTGCGCCGCAGGATGACCCGTGGACTTGCCTCTGCCCGAGCCGGATTTCTTTCCGCCGCCGTCATCCTTGTTCACGGTCGCCCACGCTCGCCGCTCGGCCTCCTTGCCGGAGACGCCGCGCTTTTCGTAGCCTTCCGCGATATGATCGGCCTTGCGTTCCTGCTTGTCGGTGTAGGCCGACTTGTCTCCTCGGGGCATGACGTCCTCCTTGTCCTGTCGGCGAAATGCGCAAAGGAGCCACCGCGTTCCTGAGCCGGATCGCGGCGTGCCTCTTGTGGCCCATGACGCGGGGCCTTGCAGCGGTCAGCCGAACCCCATCACTATAACGCCGTGCCTCGTTGCTCTCGATCGGGAAGGTATGTGAACAACGACACTCGACAGGCGTAAGCCTGATTGTACAAATGACTCGCGCCATCCGTGTCGCAAACGGGCCATGGCCCACGCCAACAGCCGAGAACCCCGCGGCCTGCTGCGCTTTAAATCCATCAGTATGGATGACTGGGCGTCAGCCGGGCGCCTCAAGGCATGGCCCGCGGCTAGGCTGGCTCCACCAAGGGCTGTCGAACGTCTGGCAGACTGACGAGGTTCGGCAGGGCTTGCGGCTCCAGCGGCGGCAGACACACAAACCGGGCCTCGGTCGAGCTGTTGCGCAGCTTCAGACGCAGTCGCACGAGCTTGCCCGCCTGGGCGAGTCTGAACGCGAGCCCCCGCGCAGTCTCTTCGGCCGCGCGTCCCGTCCTGAACACCATGGGGTTCTCGACGGTGTCTGTTCGGACGGCCCAGCCCCGGGCCAGGGGTTCAACGACGATCGTTTCCAAATGGTCCTCCTTTGTGACGCGGCGAGTTCTTCAGGTCCGCCGGCGGACGCGATTTTGGTTTGACACCTGCCGTCGTCAAGACAGCTCTGAAACCGAACGGCAGGTGTCCGTTCGCCGACAGGCATCCGAAGGAGCAGCTCTGGGCCTTCTGGTCGACGCGTTGTGCGACCCAACCGCTTCGCGTCCAGCCCGCTACGCCTTCCCGAGTGCCGGGTTTTGCTGTCAGCTCCGGGCCTTGGCGATGCGTGTAGTCAGCGATCGGCGTATGGCGAGACCGGTCAGCTCGCCCGTCACCTGGCTATGCGGATATCCCTCTTTGACCAAAAGTCGCCGGAGATCCCTGGTCGATGCCACGGCGCCGCTGTCAGCGATCTGGTAGGCGCGTTCGATGATCGGCAGGCGCGGTCCGCTCATGGTTCAGCAGCCGACTTCGCCTCGAGTCAGAACCTGCGTCTTCTGGCCCTTGCCGATCTCAATCCTGATTTCGCGGTGGCGGAGGCCGTCGTGAATGGCTTTGCAGGTCGTCCGGATCTCTGACGTACGCTCGATCCAGTCGTGGATCTGACCGGTGATGAGGCCGGGCATCTGCTCGGGTTTTCCCTCCGCGGCCTGCTGCATGGCGTCGAGGGTCTGTTTCAGGTCTTCTGGCGTCATAAGGGGCGTTCAGGCGAGTTGGGTAGCGGTCTCTGATTGTCTCTGGGTGAGCTCAACACGACGCCATCGCGTGGAGAGCTAAACTTCGAACACTCTGTACGGTGCGTCGCCGAGAGAGCGCAAAACGGGCAGGGCGACGTTATAGACAGGCGTCCCCTTGTTCGTGCGGCCCTCCGGCTGACCCCGATGGGCGTGGCCGTGGACCACCAGGCTGATGTTGTCGTAGCGATCGATCGTCTCGGCGAGCCGCGACGAGCCGAGGAAGGCGTGGATTTCAGGCGGTTCGCCCAAGACGGTGTCGACCACCGGCGAATAGTGCAGCAGCACCACCGAACGCTCGGTCCTGAGCGTCCGGATCGAGTTCTCGATCAGATTGGCGTCCTCGACCGCTTCCTGCACGAAGGTCTTGATCGAACTCTCGCCGAACGAACTCAGCATGTAGCGGCCAAAGCCGCCGACGAAGCCCTTGCCTCCCGCGAAGCCGACGCCCTCGATCTCATAGGCCTGGCCGGTCAGCATCTTCACCCCGGCGTCGCACAGCATCTTCGTCACATGTTCAGGCTGGCCGCATTCGTGCTCGTGATTGCCCAGCACCCCGACCATGGGGATTTTGCAGGCCCGGATGTCCTCCAGCAGGATCTCGACCTCGCGCGTCTTGCCGAAATTGGTCAGGTCGCCGCACAGGCACAGGACGTCGGCGTCTTCATGCACGTTCTCGAACAGGGCGCGGTGCGGCCGGTCGTGGCTTTCTCCGACATGCAGGTCGCCGACGGCGGCGACGCGCAGCTTTTTCTTCGGCCCCATGTCCATGCCGGGCTGTGGTGTCTGGGCGGCGGTCGAAACGGGGGGAACATCGCTCATGCCGTCGCCTTCAATGACCGAGATTGACCGGGTCGTGGCGCTCGTCCAGGCCTTTGCCGACGACGTCGCCAAAGCCCCATTCCGAGATATCGAGGACGTAGTCACGCGCCGAGAACAGCCGGCCGCGGCAGACCTTCACGCGCGGCGATGGCAGGGTCACTTGGGCCTGCAGCCGTTCGGTCAGTTCCTGCATCAACCATGCCGGCGCCTTGTCCCGCTCGGTCGGGTAGGCGAAGCGGAAGTTGAGCAGGTGCGCCATCAGCACCTCCCAATAGAGATCCATCTGGTCAAGCAGCGCCTTCCAGTCGATGGCCTCCGACTGTTTCAGAATGATGTGGTTCACATCGGCGCCGTCGAAACGGTAGCGGTCCTGGATGAAGACCTTGGACAGGATCAGGGCCGTCGGCGGGGTGATCGCGACTTCATGGCCATAGACCTCGATGGTGTCGTCGCCGAACCAGCTGTCGTTGACCGCGATGGTCCCGTTCGACATGGCGAAGATCACATCGAAGAAATGTTTCTCGTCCTTCCAGACCTTGGCGATCCACCGCTCGTCCTCGACGTCGGTCCGGTAACCGCGGGCCTGGAAGAAGGCCAGGATGCGCGGATAGTCCCCGGGCTTGCAGAAGACATCCAGATCCTTGGTCGGCCGCCGGATGCCCGTATAGGCCGTCACCGCATAGGTGCCTGAGAGCAGGAAAGGGATGCCGCTCTCCTTTAGCAACCTCAGGCTTTCCTCATAAAAGGCCAGCGCATCCTCCGGCGGATGAAAGGTCGGCTCCAGGACGGCTTCGTTCACGCTGTTCACCCCTTTCGAGTCGCTGAGAACGAGACTGGGGATGACAGGTTCCGGCCTGCAGTCGGGCGTAGCGACCACCGCGGACCCTCTAGCCGGACCGACCGGGCGCCTGGCGCCGTCAGAAGCGCCAGGCCAGAGGACAGTCCGGAAGCGTCGCAGGCTGCGATCGCCAAGGTTTCCTTTCAGGCCGGACGCCAACGGTCGCGGCCCGGTGCGGACATTCCGTGTTGCCCGCGGTCTAAGGGCAAAAGCCTTCGACGGCATGCGCACTCCGCGATCCAAACTTCAGCCCTTCTCAGGCATAACCACCCCTGACGGTCATCCGCTGCGTCCGCTATCCGGCCCCGTGCGATGGTCGGGTCTCGACTGTTGCGGACATCGGGTGCCCGTACAATCCACCTTGACCAACCAACTCCATTCGCACCTTATTCATCGAACGGAGGAATGCAGATGATTAGACCAGTTGCGCTTCTTTGCTGCGCGCTCCTTGCGTCATGCCAGCCCGCAGACTCTCCGAAAACGATCCAAGTCGATCTGACGGGAGGACCGCGCACCGTAGCCGCCTCCGACGTTGAAGCTGGCCGGTACATCGTGATGACCAGTGGATGCAACGACTGCCATACCCCCATGTACGCGCGCACCAACGGCGCTCAACCGCCAGAATCTGAATGGCTGAAGGGAAGCTCGGACCCGCATACCGGGCCTTGGGGAACAAGTTTCGGCAAGAACCTGAGGCTTACCGTCGACAGTTATTCGGAAGACGAATGGGTTACGCTGCTGAACACGGGATCCAGTCTTCCACCGATGCCGTGGCCGAGCGTGCGCAACAGGTCGGAATACGACAAGCGCGCGATCTATCGTTACATCAAGTCGATGCCGGGCGATCGGGGCCAGCCCGCCCCGGCACCGCTCCCGCCGGGTGTGAAGCCATCGGCAGCCCCCTAAAGCTGGGCGAAAACCGTATTCGCTTCTCAGCCTTGCCCGTTGTTGGCAGGGCCAGACGCACCGCGATGAATGGCTGGTTTCCACCCTTCTCAGACATTCACTAGGTCCGCTTTCGGGCCAAGGCCAATTCCCGTTTCTGTGAGGGCGTGGGGCTTGCGGCGCTCAGCAATCAATCCCAAAAATGAAGCGCTTCGCGGTCCTGACAGTCGTGCAGCAGGCGGCCCGGCATACCCAACCCTTCCGGCCGGGCCGCCACTCTCACTTGGGGCGAGGGTCCGGTGTCGGGCGGCAGGCGAGAGACCGCTCTCGACCCTTAGCGGACCTTCCTCTGTGGCCCTTGGAAACCTTGCTGCCCGAATTGTTTACCTGCCTTGATGAAGGTGCATCGCCCAGCTGCCGGTGTTTCGATGCAAGACCCCCTTCTCGACCTGCCTCCCAAGCCAGATGTCTCTTCATTTCTGATTGTAGTGTTGCCTACCATTGCGGCCCTGTGCATTGGCCTGACTGCCCCGGTAGTTGTCCAACCACTTGCCGCTCGCATGACTGACTGCGGCATCCTGCCGAGGCTTCAGAGTGGCCTATTTGCCGCCAACTTGGGAGCGTCTGTCATCGCCCTGTTCACTGCGGGATGTGCGGTGGCCTTTCGAGCACGTTTGACCGAGGGCTGGCGAACGTCTGGACCGCGATATGCCATCGTCCAAAAGCTATATCTCGGAGCTGCGGCTACTCTCGGCATATCAGGCCTCTACGTTTGGAGCAGAGGGTACAAGATTCGCTTCGGAGAAGGCTGCGACGCTGGCTTCGAAAACCCATGGGCGTTTGCCTTCAAGCTCTTTCTCGTGGTGGTGAGTTGGGTGCTCTTGGCAAACGTGCGCCTGATACTTCAGCGGATCAACGCATCGGCCTCGACCGCAAAAGCGACCTAAGCGGTAGTGGTGTCCGCTTTCCACCCACAGCGGACATGTGAAAGGTCTGCTTTGTGCTGTTTCCCATCGGTTCGTTAGGCGGAGAGCAGGGCAGAGCAAATCAGGGCAAGGCAGGGGCGACCAACCGACCAACCCACCCTGACTCGAAGGACCTGTTTGGGCTGCGTTCAGTAGGCTTCGAGAAGCCTGTCTGAACGACTGATTGCGTCTTTTGGCGGGGTTGAGCTATTTTAAGTCCTTGGACGTCTGGCCTTCGTTCATCGCGCTTTGTCATGACAGCTATGCTGTGCGCGCTGGCAATCAGGTTGCACAAACTTTGCGCCCTCCGAGTGTGAAGGTTGACGTGGCTGCTGTGACGCGAGACGGCAAGCCATGACGTCACCCGAACCCAAACTGACCTCCCTGGCTCATGGTGGCGGCTGCGGCTGCAAGATCGCACCGGACGTTCTTCAGTCCATTCTGGCGGGAACACCGCAGGCCGCACCCTTCGCCGCGCTGATGGTCGGCGCCGAGACTTCCGACGATGCTGCGGTCTGGCGCCTGAACGACAGCCAGGCGCTGGTCGCCACCACCGACTTTTTCATGCCAATGGTCGACGACCCGTTCGACTTTGGGCGGATCGCCGCAACCAACGCCCTCTCGGACGTCTATGCGATGGGCGCCACGCCGATTTTCGCTCTCGCGCTGGTCGGAATGCCAATCGGCAAGCTGTCGGTCGAGACGATCGGCAAGGTGCTGAAAGGCGGGGCAGCGGTCTGCGCCGCCGCCGGCATTCCGATCGCCGGCGGCCATTCGATCGACAGTGTCGAACCCATCTATGGGCTTGTCGCTTTGGGCCTTGTCCATCCGGATCAGGT